>OCTW013383847.1_pt1 | contig 79239 bp, 58 predicted proteins | sample 1539671 | NCBI WGS metagenome assembly OCTW01 (sample SAMN02144230, study PRJEB22623) | gut metagenome | biome: sheep rumen | host: Ovis aries | place: New Zealand | reverse complement strand
CTCCACGAAGTCTTCCGCCGAAAAGAAGACTATCGATGGTGTTGAATATAGCGTAATTTCCTTGGAAATTACGGCTGATACCCATCCGTTTTGGACGGGCAAGCAGCATCGCGTGGATACGGCTGGCCGTATCGACCGCTTCAACAAGCGTTTCGCCGGCAACATCACCGGTGCAAAGCGCAAGACCCGCAAGGCGGCTCCCGCCAAGGCCGAAGAAGAAGCCTAGTCTTTTACACCCTCCCCTAAAACGGGAGGGTTTTTGTATATTTAGAGAAACTCAAAAGGAAAAACGATGAAAAAAACACTTACTCTCTGTGCTACCGCCGCTCTCGTGGCTATGGCTCTCACCGGTTGCGAAAAGACCGGTACCATTGAAGGTGAAGTCTGTGACGCTTTCACTGGCAAGCCTCTCGAAATGCCCACCATCTGGATGGACTCCACTATCTACTCCACCCTCAAGGAAAAGTACAAGTACAAGCAGGAACTTCGCAAGGGCCAGTTCAAGTTCGAAAAGGTCCCCGTGGGTAACTACAAGATTCTTGCCGGCCGCTCCAAGTATATCAAGAGCAAGAACATGATTTCTACTACGGAAGAAAACCCGAACCTGAAGGTGACGCTGTACATCTATAGCGACCAGATTGAACCGGGTCTCTACCTGCCTGGCGACGAAGAAAACGGCCCCAAGAAGATTTCTAATGAATGGGTCGTCTGGTCCACCCAGTGCAACGAATCCATTGCCGGCTATCAGCTGGAACGTCCTCAGGCTGGCGACGGCGCCAAGGTGCCCGACCAGAAGAAGGACAAGAAAAAGAAGAAGGGTAAAAAGGAACCTGCTGCCAAGATGTCTCCGCTGCCGGCTCCCCGCGTAATCGAAGGCAAGCTGGAAGTCTTCTACCGCAATGCTAGCTCCGTGACCTCTCCGCTGGTCGCCAAGACCTTCCCTGCCGTGGAACAGGACATTTCTGCCCACAAGGACTGCAAGGGCTTTGACGCTGGCGAAAAGAAGGGCCTCTTTGCCGACAAGGACAAGGGCACGAACTTGACAGTGACCTATATGGCCGAAAACCTGTTCAAGATCACCGGCGATCTTCCCAAGGGCAAGCAGATTATCCAGTTCTCCCAGGATGGCAAGACTCTGACCACCTACTACTTCGAGAACAAGTAATTTATACCTAAAATTACGTCTAAACTCCCGGTGCTGGTCGCATCGGGAGTTTTTGTTTGGTTTGAATAAACTATTTTTTACGGGATTCAATACGGGTAGGAATATTTCCGCCCTGCATCAGGAGGATCAGATATGAAATATTGGTTAGGATTGCCGGTGGCGTTGGTTGCAGCCGGTGCTCTTTTTATGGCTTGCGGCGATGAATCCGCTACCGAATTGGTGAAGGCCGAATCTTACGCTTCTGGCGGGGATTTGCCCAAGTGCGACGCTAGCTACAAGGGCTACTTTGCGGTAGTTCCTTCCGAAAGCGAAGTCTACGTTTGTGCCGAAACAGAACAAGATGGCGCAAAGGCTTGGGAATGGAAGTCTGTGGGCGGCTCTACCTCTGCAACCCCTGCTGTGACCAAGTTTGATTGCAAGGCCGAAGAGCTTGCCGACAAGAGCGGCTACAAGCTGGTTTGCAATGGTGACTCCTTAGCGGTTATCAAGAACGGTACCAAGGGCGAGAAGGGCGAGGTCTCTGAAACCAATGCCGGTTGTACCGTTGAAAATCTCGAAGACGGTTCTGGCGTGAAGTTTACCTGTGGTGACAAGTCGGTTGAGGTCAAGACCGGCGAATCCGGCAAGGCTCCCGAATCTAGCAATAGCGTTGCTCCTGAATCTAGCAACGGTGGCGTTTCTGGATCTAGCAGCTCGGCTGCCATTACGCCCGAAACACTGGAACAAAACAACGCCTGTAGCATAGTTTATTCCGGTGCCGGTGTATTGGTTTATGATTGCGGCAACGGGATGGGCTTTGCAGCGGAAGTTTACAGCACTAATTTTCCCACCTGGAAGGGCCTGTCTAGGCTACCCTATGTCGTTAAGGATGGTTCTGGTTGGGTATATGGTGGAAGGGTTCGTCCTCGCATTATTGATGCGCTCGATGGCGTAAGGGTTATTGCTCGCGACCAGGTTTTGGATGGCGGTACTGGTGAAGGTTTGGTTTATGAGGATGATGATGTCTACTACGCCGAATGGAGAGAAGATCTCTATGTCAGTAGCACAATCCAATGGGAAGGCGTAGAAGAGGTTTCAGGCGGTGCCATGGTGCTAGCTCCTTCTTCTGATGAAATAGACGTTGTATATCCGATGGAGGAATCTCTCTACAAGAACTATGGATTCAAGGGCAAGGCAACTCTGAAGCTTTCTGAAGATGTAAACCCGAATTATGATGGACCTTATTATGTTCCTATGGCTGGCGTGTCGTTGTATTTTAATGAAGAACACGCCGCTACTGTTGACTGGGGTGGATTCTGCTTGACCTATTCCTCTGAAAAGGAAATGAATGTCTATGTCGGAAATGACTATACTGGTCCCAATAGCATGGTTGCTGTGCTTCCCTCCACCAATGGCCAGGAAAAGACTGTCAGCATTCCTTGGAATAAGTTCAATTATCCTAGGGCCGAGCTGTATCCTGATATTCCCCCTTACGAGTACTTCTTGAACATTTTGTTCAGTGGTTATGATGGAGAGGCTCTCGGAATTCAATTCGTGACTTTCGCCTTTGTAGAAGCCTCCAAGGCCGGTACTTACGAGAACAACTTTGGCTTGTTCGAATTCGGTGCTTATGGCAAGTGTACAGGAAATACCATTGTTAAGCTGAAGAAGGATCTTGCCGCCCAGAAGGTAGAAGGAACCTTTACCGATCCCAACAATGAGAAGGTGACTTACAAGACCGTTACTATCGGTAACCAGACTTGGCTTGCTGAAAATCTGAAGGTTAAGCCGGTGTCTGAAATCGCTGATGCAGCAGGTGCCGGAAAAACGGAGAACCTGTACGCCTGCCTCGATGACGAGGAAAAATGTAATGTAATCGGCTACACTTGGGAAGTGGCCATGGGGTATCTAGATGGAAACGTGCCCGACGCTGAAGATGTAGAATTCCCCGTGCAGGGCCTCTGCCCCGAAGGCTGGCATATGCCTTCTTACAGTGAGTGGTACGATTTGATCACAACGGTTTCTAGAAAGTATGCTGAGGAAGCTTATGGAAGCGCGGCTGGAATGTATAGGCCGCCTTACGACGAGGAATTTGCGGCTTATGTCCTTAGGTCGAAAGAAGGCTGGCCCGAGGCCGGTTGGGACTTGTTGGGACTTGGCCTTGAGCCGAATCATAAGGAATCGCTGAGAAGTACCGATGCATATCTGTATTTGGGTCAGTTCTGGACGCCTGAAGCCTACGGCGAGGGGGCAGCTGGTGTGATCTATGTCGGAACCGATTATATTGAAGATGATGATGCTTCTACGTCTGAATACTCTTCAGTCCGCTGCGTAAAGACAGAGGAAGGCGTGGATTATTCTATGTCGGGCCTCAGATAGCTTTGACAATCCATTACCTAAACTGAAAAGGACGGTCCCGCATTGGCGGGACCGTTTTAATTATGTATCTTTCCCATGAAAGATTTGCGGGATAAACCGATGAAAAAGTCTAAGGGATTTTTTGCTTTTTACGGGTTTGCCTTTACACAGGTAGCCCTTTCTACTATCCTTGTCGCCTACATGGAACTGGTGCTGAGCCGTGCCGGATTTACGGCCATGGGATCTTGGCAGTTCTATGTGCTGCACCTGTTGTTCCTGCTGCCTTGCACCTTGCTCATGACTCCTGCGGGGTACTTTTCCGACAAGTTTCCTAAGGAACGGGTCCTTAGGTGGACGACCCTGCTTTCGCTACCTGCGGTGGTGCTGTTCGGTTACGGGGTCTGTACGGCGAACCTCTTGCTCGAGTTTCTTTCCATTGGTCTTTTCTTTGTGCTGCAGGCGTTCCAGAGTCCGGCCAAGAACGGCTACATGAAAGAACTGGTGGGGGTGCGCTCTCTGGCCCAGGGGAGCGGTATCCTGATGATTATCCTGTTCGTGGCCCTGGTGCTGAGCGGAGGCGTTACCGCCTACGCCTACCAGCGGATGCTCCCTGTGGCAGGGGATCTTTCGGAGGCGCTCCAGACATTTGCCCCTGTGGGGATAACCCTCGTGGCTCTTGAGATTTTGGGAATCCTGTTCACCTTCGGGCTTCCGCCTATTGGCGCCTACGATGCCGAGCTGAAATTCCCCTGGAAGCGTTACTGGAACCTGCTGTTTACCCGCCGCAAGCTGAGCAAGCTCTGGGTGAACCGGGCGCTCCGCCAGTCCATTATCGGGCTTTCCATGTTCTGGGTCATGATATTCCTCATGGTGTTCGTCATCCAGGACCTGTTCGGTTCGGGTTCGCTCTTTAACCGGGATATCTTGGCCAACTACGCCATCTTCGGAACGGCCCTGGGTCTTGTGGTGGGCATCGTCTTTGCCATGCGCATGTCCAGGAACTTCATCGAGACCGGGCTTATCCCCATGGGTACCGCCGGGGCGGCCATCCTCATCTTCTTGATTCCCTTTATCCCCCGGCCCTACAACGCCATCGCCTTTACCCTGCTGGGGTTCTGTGGCGGCATTTACATGATTCCCATGTTCTCCATGCTGCTGTACCATACCAAGCCCAGGTCGGCGGGCCACGTGCTTTCGGTGGCCAACGGGGTGCAGAACCTTTGTATTCTCCTCTTTGAGATTGTGGCCGTTGTCCTTATCCGGTTCCTGAACCTGGACCGGATGAGCCTGTTCTTTATTCTGGGTATCGTGTGCCTGGTCGGCACCATTTGGGCCCTGATGGCCATGCCCCATACGCTGCTTCGTCAGCTGATGCGTTCGGTGCTTTCGTTCCATTACAAGTTCCTGGTGTCTGGCGTGGAGCGTATTCCCTGGGAAGGTCCTGTGCTTTTGGTGGGTAACCACATCTCCTATGTGGACTGGGCCATGATCCAGATGGCAAGCCCCCGACCCTTGCGCTTTGTGATTACCAAAAGGCCTTTTGAAAAATGGTATGTGCGTCTGCTCCTTTCCCAGATGCGGACCATCGAGTTGGACATTGCACACCCGGAGTCCGCCATGAAGGAGGCCCGGGAGGCCCTGCTCCGGGGCGAGGCCGTGGTGATGTTCCCCGAGAACACCATGACCGCCACGGGCAACATGAGCCGTTTCCGCCTGGACTATTCCGACGCCATCAAGGATGTGCACCACCTGAAGCTCTTGCCGTTCTATGTGCAGGGACTGTGGGGGAGTAGCTACTCCCAGGCGGGTTCCGGCTTCAAGGATTTAATCCATAGCGAAGGCCGTATCATTTCGGTGGCCTTTGGCGAGGAACTTCCCCTGGAGGCGGATGCGGTTACGGTCCAGCGGGCCGTGCAGGAACTTTCCATTACGGCATGGACGTCTTATATCCGGCTGCTCCGTCCGGTGGCTTCTGCCTGGATACGCACGGTCAAGCGTATCGGGAGCGGACCTTCGGTCTATAGTCCCGACGGTCACCACCTGGCGGCAAACGCCCTGGCGGCGGCATCCTTGACCTTTGCGAAGATGATTGACTGTCTTACCAAGGGCGAAAAGAACGTGGGCGTGCTGATTCCGCCTTCGGGCCCGGGTATCATCGTGAACATGGCCTGCCTCATCAAGGGCAAGACGGTCTATAACCTGAACTACACCAACACGCCGGAGACCATGGACTACTGCTGTAACGTGGCCGACGTGAAGACCATCATTACCGCCCGGGTGTTTATCGACAAGCTGAAGCAGAAGGGACTCCCCATGGAGAAGCTTCTGGACAAGTACAAGGTCTATTACATGGAAGACCTGAAGGAAAAGCTGAAAAAGCCCGCCCTGGTGCTGAACTTCTTGCGGGTGATGCTGCTTCCGGCCTGGTATCTGGAACTTCGGTTCTTCAAGAAGGTCTCCCTGGACGACGTGGCGACGATTATTTTCAGTTCCGGTTCCGAGGGTCGCCCCAAGGGAGTGGAACTGACCCACTTCAACTTGATGGGTAACATCAAGCAGTGCGAAAGCGTGCTGAACCCCGGCTCCGACGACGTGTTCCTGGGGTCGCTCCCGCTGTTCCATGCCTTCGGGTTCTCCATTACGACTATGCTTTGCTTGGTGGACGGCGTGCCGGTGGCTACTTGCCCCGACCCTACGGATGCAAGGCTTGTGTCCCGCATGTGCGCCCAGTTTAAGGTGACCATCATGGTGGCCACGGGCACATTCTTGCGGATGTGGGGTATGAACCGTGCGGTGCACCCGCTGATGTTTGGCCATGTGCGGAGCATCTACGCCGGAGCCGAAAAGATTCGCGAAGACGTGCGACAGCTTTACCGCACCAAGTTCAAGCTGGAAATTTTCGAAGGCTTTGGCTGTACCGAGACCACCCCCGTGGCGGCGGTAAACACCAAGGATGTCTTGATGGACGACTACAAGACGGTGCTGCAGGGCAACAAGCCGGGTACCGTGGGAGCGCCACTGCCTGGAACCCAGTTCCGCATTGTGGATCCGGACACCATGGAAGAGCTGCCCATCGGTAGCGACGGATTGATTCTCATCGGTGGAGCCCAGATTATGAAGGGGTACCTGAAGGACCCGGAACGCACCGCCCAGGCCATAGCCGTCATCAACGGCAAACGTTGGTACAAGACCGGCGACAAGGGCCACGTAGATGAAGACGGCTACCTGACTATCGTGGACCGCTACAGCCGATTTGCAAAGCTTGGCGGCGAGATGGTGAGCCTCGGCTCTGTAGATTTCAAGATTTCGGAAAACGCCATGTTCGACGAGATCGACCATTTTGCCGTGGCCGTTTCCGACGGATCCAAGGGCGAAAAGATTGTGCTGGTCTATGCCGGCGAAAAGTCCGAAGACGAGGTGAAGGACATGCTCCGCCAGATAGGGCTTCCGCCCCTGATGGTGCCTGGCGCTGTGGTGAAGGTGGAAAGCCTGCCCAAGCTGGGCAGCGGCAAGTGCGATTTCCAGACCGGCAAGAAGATTGCCATGGAAAGGCTGGGAGTGGGGTAGGTGTTAGGTAGTAGGTTGTAGGTATTAGGGCTGCTGGTTGCAAGAGGTAAAGTGGTCGGTAAACAGTGGTTAGGACAGTGGGTCTCAAGAGGTGTCATCCTCGCTGTCATTCTGAAGCCACGCTGTGGCGATAGAATCACGAGGATCTGCTTGAGGAGTTGGTGATTTAGGTCGATTGTTTAGAGTATGAAACGAGTGATGTAAAATGAAAAAGGGTAAAGAAAAGAAAAATGCGTTGAAGGAGTGGTTCAAGTCGTTGAACCTTGGGAAACCCCAGGGGCTCATGCTTGTGGTCACCCTGATTGTGCTGGTCATAGCATTCCTTATTTTTAACGGAACCTCCGTGGCTACGGCCCGCAAGTGGGATATCGAATGGGGCTATTACGCCATCCTTTCCACGTTTGTGGTGGGCCTCGTAGGCGTCGTGGTGAACCTGCCCTTTATCGCAAAGCATATCCGCGGGTATTTGCCCGGCGGCAAGAGCCTTTGCGGTCTGGCCGTATTGTTGCTGGTGTTCTCCGTGTTCATGTTCGGAAACATCGGGAACAGCCATCGGGTGCTGAGCGACGAGACCAGCTGGGAATCCATGGGCCTGCAGATGTACTTCCAGCACTCCGGCGGTATCTGTAACGAGGGAATCTGGAAAGACGGCAACCTGGAATGTACCGACGAAGTGAACAACTTCAAGGGCAAGGCTCTCGGCTTTGTGTATTCCCTGGTGTTCAACTTCATGGAACCCAACAGGGATACCGCCCTGTTGGTGAACTACCCCTTCTACATCCTGAGCCTGATTTTCTTCTTCTTTGCGTTATGCAGGTGGTTCAAGAGCGAGCCTTTGGCGTTAGCGGCTACGGCGTTCTTGGGCGGCATGCCCATATTCCTTTTGCAGGCACGCTCTGCCTCTACGGAAGTCCTCTACATCGCCCTCCTGACGGCTTTGATGGCCTGGTACGCCTTTGTGCCGACTAACAAGGTGACCTGGAAACATTTCTTGCTGACCGTGCCCCTGTTAGGCTTCTTTGCACAGACTAGACAGGAAACCGTTTTTGCCTTTATTCCTTTCGCTCTTTACTATTATCGCTATTTCTTGGAAAAACCGTACCGCCTGCCCCTCTTTGTGGCCTCGGTCATTGCGGTGAGCTGGCCTTCTATCAATACCATGGCGGCTTATCGCGGTTATGATTTCCAGGGCGGGGAACATGCGGCCCATTCTCTTGAAAACCTGTGGTTCAACCTGAAGACCAATGTAGAAGTCATGATGAACCTGAAGGCGGATACGTCTTTTGGTGGCATCCTCGAAAATCCGTTCTACACGTCCTTTACGGTGCTTTTGCTGGCGTCCACGGTTTGGCTCCTGTTCAGGATGGTTTATTCCAGGCGTTATGTTCGTGGCTTTGTTCTCGGGATTTCGTTCTGCATCCAGATTTTCGTCATCTTGCTGAACGTGTCGGGAACCTTCACCATCGACATCAACCAGCGTTACGTGCTGGTGGCCTTGCCCCTGTTCGCTCTCTTGATGGCCCTTGGCCCTTACGACGCCTTGTGCTTTTTCTCCAAGATGAAACCTGACGGCATCGGTCGCCTGGTCCTGGGTATTGCTGTTGCCATGTCCCTTGGGCTTATGATGTTTCACGCCCCCAGTTACAAGGCCAACATGCTTTATTACAAGAACAAGCTTTTGGCCGAAGAGGATTTCTTGAATACGGAACTGAAAAAGTATCCCGAGAATTCCATCTACATTTATGCGAGACCTTGGCAGATGCTTGCCTCCGGTCATAGTGCCTTTAGCGAACGGACGTTCAAGCGCTGGGATACGGATACCTTTGCCAAGTGGTACCAGGTGTCTGGTGGAAACATCTACCTGGTGCGCGGTCAGGACGGTTACGGTTCGGTAAACCGCCAGAGCCGCGTGGTGGGCTTCAAGACCACCGACCAGATTGACGAGATTCTGGATTCCTACAAGAACGAACGCGTACTCTTGGAGCCCAAGCTGTTCGGCTATCCGTTGGTCATTTACCGCATCGACGCCAAGAAGGGTGTGTCCCAGTATGCACAACGGTTCTCTGTTTCGAACATGGACAGCAGCCTCGTTACGCTGAACAAGAATTTTGAAGAGTCCATCGCCTGTTCCTATTCCGTAAACGGCAAACCCGAAAAAGAAAAGGTGGTGACTGAAATCCAAGACAGCCTGCTGCTGGATTCTACAGATTTGTCCGTGGGCATGAACCGTCTGAAAATGTGGTGTCTGATGCCTGATGCCGACACCTTGACTCTGTACAGGGACTTGTTTATGGAAGGCGAAGGAGTCGCTCTAGTTTCGGAAATGCCTATAAAGAACTTCCATCAGGATTGGGGTAGCCCGCAAAAGGACCAGACGGTGGAACATAACGGTATAACCCTGGACAAAGAACCTTTCCGCTATGGAATCGGAAGTCATGCCGATGCGAGCATCGAATACGATATTGCAGGACAGTTCAACATGCTTCACGGCGTTATCGGCCTGGACGACGAAAGTGCCTGCGGTGACGGGGCATTCTTCGTGGTAAAGGGTGATGGTCGTGAACTGTTCCGTTCAAACAAGATGTATTCTACACAGAAACAAATCTTGGAAGTAGATGTGTCCGGAGTCCAGAACCTGCAACTGGTATTGGAACAGGGCGGCAATAAGGACTGCGATCACGGCGATTGGGCCAACGCATGGCTGGAGGCCAGGTAGTGAAAGTCCTGGTGGCACCTTTGGATTGGGGACTGGGTCATGCGACCCGTTGTGTCCCCGTCATCAAGGAATTTCTGCGGCAAGGCGCCCAGGTGGAACTTGCCGTCACGGAATCCTATGCCCCGTTGTACAACGAGATTTTTCCGGAGCTGAAAAAACATACGGCTCCGTCTTATGGCATTGTTTACCCGAAACACGGATTCAACATGGGGCTTTGGCTCCTGAAAAACAGCGTCCACTTGAACAGGGTCGTTGAATACGAGCACCACTATGCCGAAGAAATGGTTCGCCGTCACGGGTTCGACATCCTGTTTTCGGACAACCGCTTCGGTTTTTATTCGGCGAAGGCGCTTTCCATTTACATGACGCACCAGTGCCGTATTGCCTTTCCGGCACTTTTCTCTAAGTTCGAAGGGATCGGGGTCCATTGGCATCGAAAGAAAATGGAAAACTTTGACCAGGTGTGGATACCCGATTTGAAAGAAGCCCCCGGTTATGCAGGCGCCATGTCCCATGTGAAATCTTGCCCGGAAAATGTTCGTTATGCAGGCCCGTTGAGCCGTTTTACGGAATTGGATGACTTGCCTGAAATTATGGACGCTACTTCGAAAGATTTGAACGTGGTGGCGGTCATCTCTGGAGTGGAGCCTGCCCGAAGCGCCTTTGAACGCAGACTGCGGGAATTGCTCTCCGAACTGCCCGGAAACCACGTGATGATTCTCGGGAAACCCGGTGCCGAAAGAAAGTCCTGGACCGAAGGAAACATTCAGTTTTTTAGTCATTTGGAATCCTCCGAATTTGCGCGCACTGTCCGTCGTGCCCGCTGGATTATTTCTCGGGGAGGCTACAGCACCATTATGGACATGGCCGTCCTGGGTGCCAGCTGTATCTTTGTGCCCACGCCTGGGCAGTACGAACAGGTGGTGCTCGCCAAAAGTCTTTCCCGGGCAGGTTACGCTGTAGAGATTCCTGCGGCAAAACTGAACCTGGAAACATTGCAGGCCGCCATGGAAACACAGGTGCGCCTGCCGAAACCGCCATCGCAGAACTTGCTCACCCCCTTGGTACAGGAGGCCTTGAAACAGGTATGAATTCTTTTGTTCTCGCATTCCCGTTGACCGTGGCTCAGGACGAACCCTTCGCCGTAACGCCTAATGTCGTAGTAGAAAAAGGGACGGCTAGTCTGATGGTGCCCGGCTGTACCTTGAATTTCAAGGTGGTCCGCAAGGAGGCTACTCCGGGACTTTCCGAGATTTTCAAGGAACATCAGGATATTTCTGCAGAAGAGGCTACTGCCATCGATTCCCACAAGTCTCTGCTGTTCTTGCTAGGGAGCTTGAAAAGCCCTGCGGACTTGACCATGGTGAATACCGCTATCTTGAAGGTGCTTTCGGCAGGAGCCTTGGGCGTGTATATGCAGCAGAGCGGCGCCGCCTGGAGCGCAGAAGCCTTCCGTGAAGAATTGGGCGACGCCCAGTTCCCGATGGACCCCTGGATGAATTACCTGGAAGGTCCGGACGTGCTTTACACCTTGGGCCTTGAAACCTTTGCCTTGCCGGACCTGTGCATCTCCAAAGGTTCAGACGGCACGGACCCTCGCGAAGTCCTGAGCGTGGTGGCCGACAGCCTGTTTATGGAAGGTGTCAGCTCCAAGTCGGGGACCGAAGTGGACTGCGGCGAGTGCGGAATTTACGCCCTGCGGCAAGAGACGAAAAGCCCCTTCGCCAAGGACGACCCGGAATACAACCGCCAGGGAATCATGCGCCTTTTGAAACGCTAGCCATTTAAAAAATTATATTGCTCACCATGATAGATATTTACGCCTTGTCGAAGAACCCTCTTGTATTCCAGAAACAGCGGACCATCACGTCGGCCTATATCGACGTGTCCGGAAAGATGGGCCTTGCTCAGACGGTGCTTATGGTTCAGGATAATATTACCGAAAATTTCGGTGCCATGAAGATGGACAATTTTGTGGTGAAGGAGAAGGGCGGCTTCTGGGTGGTTTACAAGGCCAAGTTCAAGTTTTTCAGACGCCCGTACTGGCGGGACAAGGTGGTCACCACGTCGTTTCCGGCGGATAACCAGCTGATCAGGCTCAACGAAAATACCGCCATCACTACGACCGAGGGCGAGCCCATCATTTTGGCCAAGCAGGAAATGTGCTGCCTCAGTTTTGAAAACCACCGCCCTCTGCGGCTCTCGTCGGTGAATTTTCCGACGGAAGGTTTTCCGGAGACCCTCGATGCTTCGGAATTTGACCGTTTCCACGTTAAGCCGGAAGAATATCAGGAAGTTTACCAGCAGAAGGTACTGCCCCAGCACATCGACATGTCCCACCACATGAACAACATCGAATATGTGAAGCTGGCCCTGAACGTGTTCGGGACTCCCGACTGGGAGCTTTGCAATCCGGCGACGTTGGAGATTCATTACCTGGGAGAATCCAAAGAAGGCCAGACCCTGCGTATTTTCCGTGCGGACCACAGCGGGGCCACCTACATGCGCATCTTGGATGAGACGGACCGTGCCGTCTTCGAGATGCGTCTTCGCTTGATGTAGCTGTTTTATAGCAATTTTCCGAGAGCCACGATGGCAGCGGTACGGGCCCGGAGCCTTGTGTTCCCCAGGTTCAGGGCGTAACTTTTGCCGCCTGTAAAATCTTTGGTCATGCGGATTTCTTCTGGAGAAAACCCGCCTTCGGGCCCCACCAGAAGGGTCACGGGAGTTGAAGTTGCGTCGCTCTTATTGTCACTGGCAGGATCGGCTGTGAGTTTGTCTGTGACTTCTTTAGGGGCTGTCCTTTCGCCATCTACATCGCAGAGGATCAGGTCGCCACGGTAACTTTTTAGCCATTCCTTGAATTCGACAGGTCCGCAGATTTCGGTAAGCCAAGGTTTTTTGGACTGTTTCAGGCTTACCAGGCTCTTGAGCTCGGAACGGCGGACCAGCTTGTGCAAGTCGGAATTCTTGGGCTCTTGGGAATAGTCCGTCCGTAAGAAGGTAATGCTTGCAATTTCGGTCTGGGCGGCATGGAATACCACTTCTTCCAGGGCGTCGTCCTTGAGACAGGCGATGGCCAGGTTCAGCAACGGTCTCTCCGGTTTGGGCGTTTCTACCTTGGAGATTTCCACCTGGCAGGCCCTCGGGTCGGCAACCGCAATGGTCCCGACTGCAAAGTGGCCCAGTCCGTCGCAAAGCTCCAGAATGTCCCCTTGTGCAGCACGGCATACCTTTACGGCATGGGCGCTTTCGTTTTCGTCCAGGGTTGCCCTTCCGCATTGGATTTGTGGGCAGTAAAAACGGCTATCGGGGGTCTTCATGGCATCTAAGGTAGCAATTTTTTCTACCTTAGCAGGCATGACAGCGCACAAGCCCGTAAAAGTGGTGGTCTTTGACCTGGACGGAACCCTCTACCTGAGCGGCCGTCCGTACCCTGGTGCGGTAGATACCGTGAAGCGGGTGGCCTCGAAGGTGCCGGTTTACTACCTGAGCAACAATACCAGCAAGTCGCCCGTGTTTTACGAGAACCGCCTGAACGTGATGGGGCTTCCCCTTCGCGACGACGGCATTATTTCTGCGCTGACTTTGTCTTTGGCTGCCATTCACGAAAAGGGGCTCAAGAACGTCTATTTCTTTGCCAATCCCGAAGTCTATGAATGGTTTGCCGCTCAGGATCCTTCTCTCAATTTGCGTCCTGCCGTAGAAGATACGGAACTGGTTCTGGTGGCCTACCACAACAGTTTTGACTACCGGGAACTTTGCGAACTTTCGTTCCGGGTGCAGCGGGGGATTCCCTTCTGGGTGACCCATACGGATTTCGTGTGCCCCGACGCCCGCGGCCCCGTGCCCGACATCGGGAGTTTCATGGCGCTACTCAAGACGGCCTACGGTGTAGAACCGGAGCGCAGTTTCGGTAAGCCCAATCCCGCCATGCTTTCAGGATTGTTGAAGACCTATGCTTCCGAAGAAATCCTGTTTGTAGGGGACCGCCTCTATACGGATTTTGAACTTGCCAAACGTTCAGGCTGCAGGTTCGTACTGCCCCTGTGCGGCGAAACCAAACGCTCGGACGTGGAAAAGCTGGATGTGAAGCCGGAATACGTGGTCGAAAGCGTCAAGGATATCGATTTCGAGGGCTTTTTCGAAGGTCGGTTGTAGCGTTTTTTGCGAAAAAAATGTATAATAGGGTTAGAGGTTTTTGATGAACTTGAACTTGAAAAGGTATGTGGCTCCCTTTGGGGTTGCCGTCGCTTGTGGTTTTGTGCTTTCGGCCTGCGGTAGCGATAGCGGTTCTTCCAGTATTGATTTGGAAGATTCTTTTGACATGGTTCTCTCCAAGGCCCACTATGATTACGATTCCGACGACTCTACCTTGACGGTCACTTACCCGGTCTGCAAGGTGGGTGAACTTGGCAATCTGGTATGGAAAGAGGAAGATCCGGATTCTGTTTTCAAGTACAAGTCCTATTTGGATAAGACTACCGCCTTGCGTTTTGAAAAGGATATTACGGAACCCGCCCGCTTTGAGTTTGACGGTGGCAAGTTCCCCGTAGGATTTTGGCAAGTAGGCCCGGGCAAGAAGGGCGACAAGTTCCAGATGGGCTTTCGCTACGAGAAGGGCGATGACATGGCGTCGGTAATACACTATTCCGGTGAATGCTATGCCCAGGATTTCAAGGCGAACCTGTTCGAGGAAAATCTCGCCATTGTCCAGACAGAAAAAGCCCTGATCGATTTCTACCTAAAGTTCCAGCCTGCGGACAAGCAGGTGGTAGAGGGTAAAGCCGATGAGGAAAATGTCCTCAAGAATATCCGTGCCGCCGACTGCGACCGCCTGACCATGTACGATGACCTGGTGTCCATCGAGGTGGATGAACTGAAAGAATCTTCTGGCGAGCTGACCGTCTCTTACGAAGGTGATGAATGCTCCTTGAACTTCGCCATCCGCTATGCCATTGACGAAGACGACTGCAATGCCGCTTATGATGAATTCAAGGCTGATAAGGATGCCGAAAAGTTCAACTTCGCCGATTACAACATGAAGGTGGAATACGACGAATACTGTGTCGCTCAGCTTGTGTTGAACCTGAAGAAGGATCAGGGAATATCCCTGAAAAAGTCCGCCTCCCTGAAGTCCGACGGCAAAGAATTTGCCAAGGGCGTTGTTCGCCTGATTCTTGCCGGGCTGAAATAGTGACCGCATCGGCTAAATGCTTAGAGCCTTCTACGGCTTGCCGATGCTCTCGCAACCACGCCAGTTTAATAACTGGCGTTTGTTGCTCACGGTAACGACTGCTAACGCTATTTTTTTCGTGATTTCGCAAGTACTGCTATGCCGAAGATGGCGAGCAGTACAATAGCCAGTGCGCTAATCTTTAGGCATGCGTGGAAGGGCTTGCTCCGGTATTCCATGCGAACGGTGGATTTTCCCTTGGGCACTTCTACGGCGCGCAGGTTCCCGAAGGCCTTGTAGACCTTGGATTCCTTTCCGTTCACATAAGCCTTCCAGTAGGGGTGGAAGTTCCCTGCCACCACCATAATGGCGGGGCGGTCGCTATCCACTTCGAATACCTGGGTGTCCATCTTGGGCTGTTCCACGAGGCGGGCGTACCCTTGGACGATACCGCCTTCTAGTGCTTGCTCAGGATTTTCGGACAGGATGGCCTTTTCCTTGTAGTAGAAAGCGTTGGGGTCGTCTTGAGGTTCGTCCGGAACACTTGCAACTAAAGCCGCTGAGGAATCGGTAACGGTGCTGTCTGCGGCAGTGCTGTCGGCAGTTGCCACGGTAGAGTCTGCGGCCGTAGAATCTGCAACAGGTTCAGTCACGGGTTCTGGGGCCTTGGGTTTACGAATGGCGGCTTTCTCCTGCAAGGTCTTGATGGCGTCTTCGTCGCTCATGATGGTGGCATCGCCATAGAGGTAGACTTCTCCCATGGCGGTAGGGATAGGCATGTAGGTCGTGCCCCGCTGGCTATCGAAGATGATAAAGCCGATATTCATCAGGTCCAGGAAGGGGTGGGCCGCTTCGGGATTGTTGATGTTCAGGAGGAAGTTTGCGTTTTGCTGGCCGCCACGGAAAGCCCTGTAGCTTGCCAGTTCGTTGTCGTGGAACCCGTCGGCGTTGCGCAAGTGGAACTGCGGGAAGGCGTTTGCTCCCAGCGCCTTGTTCCTGGATAGGGAAAGCACGCGGGGTGTATTCAGACTGTCTGTCTTAAAGGGGACCTTGACGGCGGCTACTACGGGGTTTTCCGGCTGGAGGTATTCCTTGGCTTCTACGTTCTGGATGAACGCCCCGTCAATGAAGAACAGCTCAACGGCGGCCACGGCGGCAAGGAGCCCCGCTTTTTGGACAACGCCCGCTTTCCACTTGAAGGTGAACAAGGTGGCGGCCACGATTACGAGCACCAGGATGAACCCGGGAATGATTTTCCCTGCGCTCATCTGCATGGCAATTTCGTTCAGGGGCTTGAAATAGGGGGCCGTTACCGCATCTTCCAGAAGTTTTTGCCCGCTCATGAGGAACAATCCGATCAAGGTGAAGCCGATTACGACGCAGGCCTGGATAGCACGATGGGTACCGGGGAGACCGGCCTTGAAACTGTCGGTGAAATTGGCTACAGAAAATTCCTTTCCCTGGTCGTCCAGGCTCATGACGCCGAGACATGCTGCGGCATACACCAGGCAGGTGACAAGTCCGAAGGGCCCGATAAAGAGTGTCCAGTTGTAGCGGGCGATGACAACGATGACCAGGAGCAGCACAAACATGATGGCGCCGTGGAACAGGGCGCGGCGATTCCTAGCGGCTTCGCTGGATTCGTCGGAAATGGCCTTGAGGACCGGGGCGGCCATCATCACGAGCAGCAGGGGCAACCAGAACAGGGCCATACCCGGAGCGCGGAAATTCTTGACGCCAGGCAAGATGTTGTACCAGAGCTTGAACAGCGGAGAATGTGCCCCCATGCCGTAGCTCAGGGCGAGAACTGCTCCAAGCCCCCAGAACATGGCCCAGCGGCGCTTGCCGGGCAAGAACAGGCAGAGGAAACCGAGCAGGGTCAGGAGTGCGCCTGCATTGTTGTGATCCAACTTGAATGGGTTGTGTCCCCAATAGAAAGGAGACCCGCCCGAGGACTGGTATTCCTGTACGGTAAATCCCACGAAAGAACTGCCTTCCAGTTTCCCGGCCTTGTCGTCGTATTCATAGACGTCTACCCCGATGAACCCGGGCAGGAGCATCTGGGCCAGTTCCTCTTGATGCAGGGACCAGCTTACGGCATGACCCAGGTTGGTGTGGTCCCCTTCGCCACGGACGGACTGGGTGGTGGTGTACATGTAGGGAGGTACCACCTGGAAGCAGCTGATGGCAAGCCCGAAGGCGAGTCCCGCTGCCGCTAGGCCTATACGCCTGCCTTTGGTCTTGAAGGAATCGCAATGGAAAAAAGCTTCGTAGAGGGTATAGAATCCGGCGCCCCACAAGAACAGGTAGGTGAGCTGCAGGTGGCTACCGAGAATCATCCAGGTAATAGAAAGGGCGAGAACAATCAGGTAGGGGAGGCTTCCGTCCCGCACGATCTTGCGGATGGCGAGCAGTGCAAGCGGCGCGATGGCGAACACCATCATCTTTCCGTCGTGTCCGCCGTAGATGTAGGTGAAATATTCCGGCGAGAAGGCGTAGAGCATGCCGAGAAGTGCTGCCCACCAGCGGTTCCCCGTAAGGTTCCAGGCCAAGAGCATGGCACTCATGAAGGCCACCCAGACGGTCAAGATAAACTTAAAGCCTACGGCTCGGGCGGGGTCCGTAATGAACTGCACCCAAACAAGGGGGTGATAGACGTCGGCGAAAAGGGCATCGATGGTGGGGACGCCGCCCAGGCGAGAATCGTCCCATTCCGTGACGACAGCGTTTTCGGCGCGGAGAATACGGCTGCCGATACCGTTCAGCTGGTCGCTGTTCAGCATCAGGGTGTCAGGATTGAAGACGAATTCCCGAAAGACAATGAGAAGAATGCCCAAAAAAACTGCGGCAGTAACCGCAAAAAACAGAGGTTTCTTGTTTAGAAAGTTCATGTTGGACAATATAGCAAAGCGCTTGCTGGCGGAATGCACAAAAGGCCGGGCGCATGTCCCGGCTACACTTCAAAAAAATGCAGATGGCTAGTCCGCCGTGTTCTCATCGAGGCGGGCGGTCCGCACGATGCCGTAGATCCCGAGGGCCGAAATCAGGCAGACGGCGACAATCACCAGAATTTTGAAAACCTTTCCCATGGGTCTCTCCTTTCGTTATTCTAAATCTACCTGTTTTTTTTCAAAAAAGCAATAGGCTGGATAATTTTTTTTCCACGTATGCCCGAACCTCGAGCCTCGAACCTCGCTACTCTTTGGTCAAAATCATGCAGATGACGGGGAGTTTCTTGTCTACCTGGTTCTCGCTGGGGATGATTTCGCTTTCGGCAATCTTGCAGTTGAATTCCTTCACGAAAAATTCCAGCTGGGCGCGGTCGAAACCAAGCCAGATGTGACCGTGGGTTTCACGGAAGGATTCTTCTTTGTGCTGGGCCAGGTCCAGGAGGGCGAGTGTTCCGCCCGGTTTCAGAATACGGATGGCCTCCTTGAGGGCTAGGCGCGGGTCCTGGGCGTGGTGGAGCACCTGGCTCATGAGTACCAGGTCGGCGAAGTTGTCCGGGAGCCCGGTAGAGAGCATGTCCGCCACCTTCGGGGTGACATTTGCGATGCCCTTTTTCTTGAGGATTCTCTGGAGCCCGCTGATGACCTTGGGGTCATAATCCAGGGAGAATACGTTTTGGCAGCGGTTCGCAAGCATCAGCGAGAGGTCGCCCCCTTCGCCGCAGCCGATATCTACCGCCTTTTCGAAGGGCACCATGAGCTTGCTGAACAGGCTGATTTGGGCCTTGAGGCTGCCGCCGGCCTGGTCCAGCTTGTGGATCTGGCCCTTGGTCTTGTCGGTGCGGTCTTGCAGCACCTGCTCGGCGCGGCATTGGATGATGTCCTTGTCTTGCAGGTCTTCGTAGGCCTCCCGGATGACCGAAAGGACACGGCTTGAAAGCAGGAGTTCTTCGCTGAGCCCGTAGTAGGCCTTGATGCCGTCGCGGCGGTCTTTCAGGAGCTTGCAGGCCGAAAGCTTGGAGAGGTGTCGGCTGGCGTTGCTCTGGTGGATATCCAGGATATCCTTGATTTCGTTGACGGTAAATTCGGCCTGGTCCAGGAGCATCAGGATTTTCAGGCGCATCTCATCGGAAATGGCGTTGAACAGCTCGATGGAGGGCGTAATGGGCTCGCGGGTAATGTTCTTGCTCGGCATACCTCCAATATAATTTTTTAGTTTGGGGGTGTGAACGCTTTGCGGTGGAAAAAGTTTTTTTTGAGTCTGGTGGCCTTGCCCTTGATGGTGTGGGCGGCGGGAACGCCTGCGCCGGAAGAGGCCCACTACGATGTCTCCTGGTCCAAGGACATGCCGGTCACTTTCTTGTCGGCGTTCACGGCCTTCTTTGGCAATTACCGCTACACCCAGATGGAAAAGCCCGAGCCGGGGGACTACCGGTCGGTTTCGGAGCTGCTTCCCTGGGATAGGTCCCTGGCGGGGCGATACAGCGAGCCTGCCGACAAGGCGAGCAAGTGGGCGGCTGCTTTGGGGGTGGCGCCGCTGGCTCTCGCGGGTTATTCTTATGGAGTGGGGGACGCCTCCGGGCAGGATGCCGCCGGTTTTACCCTGATGTTTGCCCAGGCACTTGCCCTCCAGTCGGGCATAAACCTGATGGTCCGTTCCATGGAATTCTGGCCCAGGCCCTATGTCTATGCCAAGGACGGTTACGGCTCCGGCAGTCGCAAGGCGGTGGAACGGGCCGAAAAGGCGGATGCCGAGGCCTACGGGAGTTTTTATAGCGGGCACGCTTCGGCGGCCTTTACGGTGGCGGTGTTTACCGGGGAGTGGTTCAGCGAAATGTACCCCCAGTCGCCTTTTAGGGGTGTGGTGTGGGCAGGGGCGCTTTCGGCGGCGGCCCTGGAAGGGGTTTTGCGGATAGCGGCGGGCAAGCACTACCCCACGGATGTGGTGGTGGGGGCCCTGGTGGGTTCTGGTGTGAGTCTTGCGGTAATCGAAATCCACAAAAAACGGGATGAAAGGTTCTCCCTTTGGGTGTACCCTGGGGCGGCAGGCCTTACAATCCGCATATAACATTTTATTGTAAGTTTCGTTTTTTAATTTGGGATATATATTTGTAGGTGGAATTGAGGTTGTTTATGATGAGAATTTGGGTTCGCTTGACCGTGGTCGTGGCACTGTCTTTTGCATTTGCCTGTGCTGCCTCGGTCAAGGACAGCCGCGACGGGCGCACCTACAAGATGATGCCCTCCGGAAAGCTCAACTGGTTTACGAGCAATGTTTCTTTAGACGGCAAGCCCGATTTCAAGGACCGGGCGAAGGTCAGTTTCTACAAGAAGGAATCCTGGTCCAGGCTTTGCCCCGCAGGGACTCATCTTCCGGATTTGAAGGAATGGAACGACCTTGCCGAAGACAAGTTCATGGGGCCCCGTAAAAAACAGAATGCCAAGGCTTTTGCAGGAAATACCCGTGGCTATTACGACATGTCCAAAAAGAACCCGAAGGTCCAGGGGAAAGATGCGGCCTACTTCGCCATAGCGGGGGATGTCGGAAAATCGGGCATACAGGCGCTGATGCTGGACCTGAAACGCGGGAGTTTCCAGAAGGTGAACCTGCCCAAGGAATCCGTGGTGGCCGTGCGTTGCGTAGGGGAGCGGGACCTGCTTGCCGAAAAGAACATCTCCAAAGACGACATGCTCATGACGGATACTCGCGACGAAAGACAGTACAAGGTGAAAATCGTGGGCGACAAGATTTGGATGGTGCAGAACATCCGCTACGGGCTGACGGACGCCAAGACCCAGTGCCTGCTAGAAGATATGGAACTGTGCAAGAAATACGGACGGTTCTATACCCACAGCGAAGCCAAGAAGGCCTGTCCCAAGGGCTGGCACCTGCCCGACGATGGCGAGTGGCGGGATTTCCAGAAGGAACGCTCCCAGTGGGACTGGAACAGCATGGGTGTAGGCGGCTGCAAGGACTGGGACCAGTATTGCGACGGGACCAATACCGGACACTACTGGTCTGCCACTTCTATCAAGCGCAATACGGGTCGTTCCTGGGAATTTAGGCGCGAGGCCCGGAGCATCAACCGCACCGACGAGAGTATCCGCAAGGGACTGTACGTGCGCTGCGTTGCGGACATGCGGTAGGTTGTAGCGTAGAAGCGAAAAAGCCGTGCCAAGGGCGCGGCTTTTGATGTTTTTGGCGCGAACGGTTACCTGTACTGTGCGCTCCAGCGGCGCTTGAAGCGGGGCTCGTCCAGGACTTTTGCCCAGATGAATCCCTTGCGCACATCGGCGATGTTCCTTGTGGATACAGCGGGCTTGCGGAGCATTTGGGCGGTTTCGCTGTCGCCTGTGGAGTCCGCATAGCCTTCGCCTGCAAATGCGGCGGCAGATTCCCGGGCGGATTTGGCCCGTTCTTCAAGGGCGTTCAGTTTCTGCTGGCGTTCAAGTTCCTGACGACGGGCTTCTTCGTGCGCGGCATCGATTTCGTTCTTTCGGGAATCTTCTTGTTCCTGGGCGGTGCGTTGTTCTCGGTTGAGCAAGTTGTCCAGTTCTTCGATGTCATGCACCAGGACGTCGCAATCTCCTTCGCCCATGTCGTGACCCACGATGTGGTGGGCCTGCAGGTCCATCAGCATTTCGGCGGCGGTGTTTTCGTCAACGTCAAAGGAATCCATTAAAAATTCCAGGTTGACAAAATCAACATCGATGACCACCTCTGCGATGTCGCGAAGGGTCAGTTGCTCAGAATGCTTGCGTTGCACCGGGGGCGTGGGCGGCTCAATATTGCCTTGAGTCGCCTGCCTCTGTGCGTCTTCGAACTGCCGGATCAAATCCTGCAAGGAACGCGGGGGACGCTGCTCCTGCGTTTCGTCTTGGGATTCGTAGCTGTCGTCATCTTCCGGCTGGTACTGGGGAGGCTGCTGTTGCCGCTTGTTTCTGCTGGCTGCAACCTTCTTGATGACGACATCCAAAACCCAGATGCCTATGAGGATGAGTAGTCCTTCCATAATAGTTATCAGTTGTCAGTTATGAGTGCTGAGTTTTTTGTTAAAAGAAAGCATCATTTTTCTGATTTCGGTGATGTTCTTGCTTAGTGATTTCCAAGTCTCCTCGGTTATATATTTTAAATCTTTGGCCAAAATGAGCTGGTATTCTACTTCAGATGATGAGCCTATTGCCATTTGGATGAAATGTGCAAAATCTTTATTTGTTCGCCGTCCACAACCTTCTGCAATGTTTGTCGGAATGGACGATGCCGCTCGTCTTATTTGCGTGGTCAGGGTGAACAACTCGCTTTTAGGAAAGTCATTTTCGGTGATTTTGTAAATGGACAAAACCAGCGAGTGACTTTTTTTCCAAATTTCAAGAGATTGAAAATCCTGCACATTTACCTCACAACTCATAACTCACAACTCATAACTCATGACTCATGACTACTTGGCGGCTTCGCCGCCAGCCCCGATTTCCTTCCTCATCTGGGTGTCGGCTTCGATGTTCTTCAGGTTGTAGTAGTCCATCACGCCCAGTTTGCCGTCGCGGAGTGCGGTTGCCATGGCCATGGGGATCTGGGCTTCGGCCTCCACCAGCTTCGCCTTCATTTCCATGACCTTGGCCTTCATTTCCTGTTCGGCGGCGTACGCCATGGCGCGGCGTTCTTCGGCTTTGGCCTGGGCAATCTTCTTGTCTGCCTCGGCACGGTCGGTTTCCAGGATGGCACCGATGTTTTGGCCCACGTCCACGTCGGCGATGTCGATGGAGAGAATTTCGAAAGCGGTCCCTGCATCTAGGCCGGAGGCGAGAACCTTCTTGGAAATCATGTTCGGGTTTTCCAGCACTTCCTTGTGGCTTATTGCAGAACCGATGGAAGACACGATGCCTTCACCAACGCGGGCGATAACCGTCTCTTCGCCGGCGCCACCCACCAGCTTCTGGATGCTGGCGCGCACGGTAATACGGGTAATGGCATGCAGCTGGATACCGTCGAGAGCCACTGCAGAGACTTTCGGGGTAGTAATCACCTTCGGGTTCACGGACATCTGCACGGCTTCCAGCACGTTACGGCCGGCGAGGTCGATGGCTGCGGCTTCCTTGAAGTCCAGCTTGATGTTTGCCTTGTTGGCGGCAATGAGCGCCTGAATCACCCGGAGCACGTTACCGCGGCTAAGGTAGTGGGCTTCCAGCAGGTTCGTATCGACCGGGAGGCCGGCCTTGCAGCTCAAAATGCGGGCTTCCACAATCACCTGGGGAGGCACTTTACGGAGTCGCATACCGATAAGCTGGAAAATGCTCACGTTTGCCCTGGAGAACAAGGCCTGGAGCCAGAGGCTGAAGAACTTGCCGATGAAGGCGAGCAAGATGATAACGGCAATGGCCGCGATGATGATTCCGATGATTAAGAGAGTTTCCATGGTTTTTCTCCGGTATTTTATTTCAAAATTTAATTCAGTATATCGAATGCCGAAATCTTAATTGTCCAGCACCACCCAAATATGCCCTTCTTGCACGGATTCCACCTTTACTTTTGTGCCGGCCTCGATGATTTCGCCGTGGGTCTGAACGTCAAAGAGCTTGGTGCTGCCATCGGGCATGGTAAAGCTGGCTTGGCCTACGGGGCGTAAGAATGTCTTGGCTTCGCCAATGGCACCTACGGCAATTTCCTGCACGGCCTCGGTGGGGGAGGCGGCGGTTTCCAGGTCCGTCTTGAGCATGGGAGTCCAGCCTTCGGGCAAGAGCGGTATCAGGTACTTGCTGGCGGCGATGGGGAACACCAGCGCAATAGCCGCACAAGCTAGCATATAGAACAGCCCGAACAGCCAGGGAGTGGCGTCGAAGGTGGTCTCTACGGTTTCGGGGACGAACTCCGGAATTTCCTCTGGCGAGAAACTCAGCGCAAGGGCCAGAATCATGCAGATGATACCGCCTACGCCAAAGAGGAACGTCCCCGGCATCACGAAAATTTCTACCAGGAACAGCACCACGCCGGCCACAAGAAGTATGGCGGGAATGTAGCCGTCCAGTTGCGGCGCAAACTGCCCCAGGAACACGATGCCGATAAGGATAAGCCCGATGATTCCGAAAAGCCCGAAACCGGGGGTCTTGAATTCGATGTAAAGGGCGCCGAACCCGAGAATCAGGAGGATTCCCGCAATGGCCGCAATGGCCGAGGCGATGTCTTCGCCGAGAGTGGTTTCTACTTCGCTACGGCTTTCGATGGCAAGGCTCGTCTCGAATTCGTTACGGTCCTTAAAAGTCCCCTTGGAAAATCCCAGTTCCAGGGCTTCCTGGTCGGTCATGGTCAAGAGTTCGCCCTCTTTTACGAGAATCTTGGGAGCGCCCCAGAAGGCCTTGCTTGCACTATCCAGCACGGCGTACTTCTGCCCTTCGATAATGAGGGTGGTATCCCGTTCCGTCTTTTTGCCCTTGTCCAGCTTGGCGGTGAGCTCGAGCACTTCGAGTTCGGGTGTCACGAAGGCGGAACTCAAGAGTTCCGGGTAGCCGTTGCGCTGGGCCAGGTTCCTGAACTTGGCCCGCAGGGGCGACTGGATTTTTTCGCCTACGATTTGCGGGGTGCCGTCGCCGCCTTGCACAATGGGGGCGCAGTCCCCGATGGTGGTGGCTTCAAGCATGTAAAGTTTCTTGCAGGCGAGAGCAATGAGGCTTCCTGCGCTGATGGCCTTCTTTTTCACCAGGGCGATGGTTTCGGGACCCTTGACTGCCATGATGGTGTCCACCAGGTCGAAGGCGGCATCCAGGCGGCCTCCGAAGGTGTTGATTTCAAAGACGATGTAGTCCGGCTTTTCCTTGAGGGCATCGTCGATGGCCCTGGCGCAGAAGTCGTACATGGAAGGTTCTACGTCGCCTTCCAGCTTGATCCATACGGCGTGTTTCTTCTTGAGTTCCTGGATGTCGGAAACTTTGGCCTTGTCGGTGTCAAGAACCACAGTGTCTGTGGAGCTGGTCTTGGCGGAATCGGTAGCCACTGCGGTGGTATCTGCCGCTGCTAGGGAGACGAACAGCAGGATTGCTGAAATAAGACTAAAAAACTTGCTCATACTCTCAATATACGAAGATTTTCGCTTGAAATATTCAAAAAGAAGAGAAAATGCCGAAAAATGCCCGTGCGATTTATGGGTGATTATTCCAAGTTGGAGTAAAGAACCCGTTTTTTTATGAGTAAACTAATGATTTTAAAGGTATCTTCTATATAACGCTTGCCCGGCGGTAGCGAGATGAAACAGTTCCAGTTTGATTATCACAGTATCACGTCCCTGACTCGGGATCTCGAAAAGGTTCGCCTTTGGTACAAGTCAAAGAGCTGTTCTAATGTTGTTTTCCAGATATATTCCGATTCCCTGGACCGGGGGCAGATGGAACTGGTCAGCAATGTCATCACAAGGACCATCCCCCACGCCATCTGCATGGGTTGCTCCACCAACGGAAACATCGTAGAAGGAAGATTGTCCTCTACAACCATATCCGTAGTCTGTACCATTTTGGAAAAGCCCACTACGAAGGTGAAGCTGTTGCAGTACACCCTGAATGGCGAAACAGCGCTGGACGTGGTGGAAAATATCAAGCGGGAAGTCAAGGAAAATCCCTGGGTCAAGGGGGTGGAGCTGCAACTGACTATTCGCGGCATGTCCTTGACTCCCCTTTGCGATGCACTCCACGATGTAGATGAATCGATAGCCATTTTTGGCGGAGGTGCCTTTAACCCGGACCTGTCCAAGAACGATGCCTGCGTCTTTTCGAATGTAGGGGGGTATTCGGAACGGGGAATCCTTGTCCTTTTGATAGGAGGCGAAGACTTACATATCTACACCACGCATATCGCTGGCTGGAAACCCCTCGGCAGGGAATTCCTGGTAACAAAGGCTCAAAATGCCCTCCTGTTTGAACTGGACAGCAAGCCCGCTTACGAAATTTATTACCGCTATTTGAAAATCTTGAATGACGAACATTTTTTCGCCAATACGCTGGAATTCCCATTCTTTTACAAGCACAACGGCATAGATATTCTCCGGGCCCCTGTCCATTGCAACGAAGACGGCACTCTGGTCATGACCTCGGACATTGACGAGAATGTCAAGGCCCGCCTTGCCTATGGCGACCCCTGGACAATCCTGGACTGTATTCGTAAGGACGGAAAAAAAATAGGGGAGTTCAAGCCCGATATCATCAAGGTCTTTTCCTGTGCGGCCCGTCGTTCTTTTTGGGGAAAAGAAGAAATCAGTAACGAGACCCTTCCGTTCCAGAGTATCGCCCCTACATCGGGCTTTTACACCGCCGGCGAATTTTTGAGGACTAACGGTTTTGTAAACCAGCACAACGTGACGCTGGTGATTGCCGCCATGCGTGAAGGCGATGGCGACGATAGTCACAAGTTTGATATGGCGGAGGACTCGTTCTCGGGCCAGGTTTCCATGATTAACCGCCTTGCCACCTTTATCGATGCGGCCACTCAGGAACTGGCGCAGGCAAATGCGAAGCTGTCCCTGATGGCCATTACGGACCCCCTTTCGCACCTGTTCAACCGTGGCGAAATCCAGCGCTGTATCAAGGAATGCATAGCGGAGAAAACGCCTGCGTGCCTTGTGATGATGGATATTGACAATTTCAAGAAGATTAACGACACCTACGGCCACAAGGAAGGGGACAACGTCATTATCGGCATCTCCAACGTCTTGAAAAAGACGGTGGATGAAACGGGGCTTTCGGGAATAGACTCGTCGGATTACAGGGTGATGGAAGACGACGATGATTTTGATGAAACCAGCCGTGGACTGCGGGAATCGATTTTAACGGTGAAATCGCCTATTGGTCGTTGGGGCGGCGAAGAATTTATGGTGCTTTTGCGTGAGACGCCTATTGAAAAGGCTCTTGATTTTGCAGAAAAAGTTCGCAAGGCCTTCAATGAAATGGAGTTCGAAAAGGCGGGTCACCGTAGCGTAAGCGTTGGCGTGGTGAAAATCCAGGAGGGCGAATCTGCCGACTCGGCCTATGTCCGTGTGGACCAGGCCCTTTACAAGGCCAAGGAAAATGGACGAAACCAGGTGTTTCAGGCATAAGGAGACGAGAGATGGATGAAGGAATAAAAGTAAGAATAGATTCTCTCTACCATGCGCTATCCATTTTGGCGAATGGAGCGTATACCTATGTTACCCATATCGAATCAAATTGGACACGATGGTCCAAGGAGGCGGTGGATTACTTTGACCTGCCTGAAGAGTACATGCAGGATGCCCTGACCTGTTGGATGAAAAAGATTCACCCTGAAGATCGTCTAGGGTTCAAGGAAAGAGTTAGGGGGCTTTTTGATGGGGTTGGCGCTTATCACAACGAACAATACCGAGTCAAGAATAAGGGTGGCCAGTATGTGGTGTGCACCTGTCGTGGTGTGGTGTTGTGTGATGAGCATGGAAAACCTTCGTTTTTTGGTGGCGTTGTCAGGAACAATGACGCCCTGAGTTATTTTGACGATGTTACCAATACCAGGAGCCTTTATGGTTTTATGGATGACCTGCGCTCTTCTACCTGGAAAGGGGAAAAACTCCAGGTGATGATGCTGGGCCTTTCGGAGTTTTCGCACCTGAATGAAATTTACGGCTACACCTTCGGGAACCGGGTGCTGCAGGAATTCGCCAAGATGATCAAGGTGGAAGCTTTTGATATGGGAGAGTGGTACCGCATGGACGGCACCAAGTTTGCCATCGTGTGCAAGAACGCCACCTCCGAAGACCTCAAGAACCTTTACAAGCGGATACAGTACAACTGTATTCACGACCTGATAGTGGATGGCCAACATGTGGTGCTTTCCTTTGTGGCGGGCGCCATCAACCTGGAACGGTTTGACGTGTCCGTAGAAACGGTTTATTCGTGTCTCCGTTTCGCCTATTATGAGTCCAAGATTAACCATTTGGGCGAACTCTATGTGCTTAAGAACAGCGTCAGCGAAGATAAGCGCTTTGCCATTGAGCGCCTGAATGTAATCCGCAACAGTATTGTGAACAACTGCGAAGGATTTTTCCTCTGTTACCAGCCTATCGTAGATGCAGAAACCGAGATGATTACCGGAGCGGAATCCCTGATCCGCTGGAAAAATGACGAATATGGAATCGTCTCTCCGCTAGAATTCGTGGAGGTGCTGGAGCGTGACAATCTTTTCCCGGAGCTTGGCCGGTGGATCTTGCGTACGGCATTAAAAGATGCGAAGAAGTTCCTCAGGCGTTATCCGGGATTCGTGGTGAACGTGAACCTGTCCTATACCCAGCTGGAAAATCGTGATTTTGTAGAAGACGTGCTGGCCATTCTCAAGGAGACGGGGTATCCGCCCCAGAATCTCTGCCTTGAAATTACGGAGCGCTGCCGTATGCTAGACACTTCGCTCTTGAAGGAGATATTTACGGCCCTTCGGGAGCATGGCGTCAAGGTGGCTCTGGACGATTTCGGCACGGGGTTCAGTTCTCTCGGTATCTTGCGGGAACTGCCTGTTTCCACAGTGAAGATCGACCGCAGCTTTGTCATAAACATCGAGAAGGATTCTTCGGACCAGAACACGGTGCGGTTCATTTCGGAGCTGGCCAATTCCTTCTCCTCGTCGGTGACGGCGGAAGGTATCGAGACCGCCGAAATGCGGGATTACTTGCTCCGTTTCAAGATCAAGAGCCTGCAGGGGTATTACTATTCCAAGCCGCTTCCGGTGAAGGATTTTATGGAAAAGTATATCAAGGCTTAATGCTTTTTCTCTTCGCCTGTTGAATAAAGGGAGTAGGTAGGCATTGAAATAGTCAAGCCGACATAGGCTCCGTTGGAATTTTGATAGGCGTTGGTCCATTTTCGGTGGGCGATGCTAACCCAGCCGATATCCAGGTTCATGACGTCCCCAAGCGAGATATAGCCGCCCAGCATGAGGGTGGGTCTATCCGGGTGGAAAAAGAAATGCCCCCTGGCGCCAAATTCGACGTCTCTTCCGAATGCCATTTCTGCCATGGCCACCGGGGCAAAGTAAAAATCGAGCAGCTTGTATTCCGGCTCAGACTCGTTGCTGTAGGCTTCCTTTTCTCGGGTTCTTTCTGATACTAGCCATGAAAGTGCTACGCCGGTACCAATTCCGATAACTCCAGCTCTGCCGTAGTAACGCAACTTGACCGTCATGGGCCAGGTGAACATTTCGGTGGAGTCTGGATTGATGGTTCCTTCAAATTCTTGTTTTAGTTCCTGAGAGGCGCTCAAGAAACTCATGACAAAACCGGTATTGAACTGAAAATAAAAGCCGTAATCCCGCACTTTGGGCCCTTCGTTAATATTGGTATTCTGGTCGGATGTGTAGTCTGAGGCCGGCTCGTTTTCTTCATAGCTGTAATTGTAGGTCTGAACCTTGGTTGGCTTTTTGTATTTGCCCCAGACGATATGTCCTTCGAGCCCCTTCCTGATTTTTCGGTCGGAATAAATCTGCTTGCCGATGTATCGCTCCGAAGGCAACTGGAGATACATGGTAGAATTGCTGTGGGGCGTCTGGAGCAGAAGGGTTCCCAATTTTACGTCTTCGTCTACGCTGTATATGAACAGCTCCTTGCCGTTCAGCGTGTATGTGGCAGAAAATCCCTTCTTTAGATATATGTCGAAGTCTTTTTTATTTGACGTGAGCTTGAATTCCAGGTATTCTCCCTCTGAGTTGCTTTTCATTTTATCTATGAACAGGGGGGCAAGCTGGTTCCTGTCATTGTTGCGGAACAAGACCTCTTGGCAGGCTTCGTACCACAAGGACACCTGCTGGTTCCAGGCTCCGGACTTCTGAGGGTCCTTATCGACTTCAAAGTAATAGGCGACTTCTACGCCATCGGAAAGTGGCTCCGGCGATGCCTGGCCCTCCATTTTTAGCCATTGCTCCGGGCTCCAACCGTGCAATGGCATGGCTTTGTAGCAAGTTTCTATGGCTTCTCGCTTGTCCTTGATGCTGGCGACAAGCCTTGTCCCGCTTAGGCGGATTTCACCGGTAAGTTCCTGGTAATGATTTTCGAATTCGGGGAGAGTTACCCTGTAAAAAGAATCGCAGTCTCTGTCCAGTTCTTCGGATAGGGAAATCTCGCTACAGCGGTCGTTCATTTCCTGGATTTCTTGGGCCTCGCTCCACAGGTCGGTGAGCTTTTGGCGTGTTCCGTAATCCAAATCATCTCGGTCCCTGTAAGTTTGCAACTGCTTTAATTTTGACTGGATTTCTTCTTTTGAAATGGTCGAAAGAAGAATGGAAGGTTCTGCCATCGAAAAGATTGGGAGGCAGAGAACGGCGAATCCCATAAACTGGAAAATCTTTTGGCTTATCCATTTCATGGGCAAACCTCAAGAGTTTCGATACAGTTACCCAGGTCCATCTTTTTCAGGGCGTTGGTCTGAGCTTCGTCTTTTGTCCTGCCGGCTCCAGTTCCGCTCCATTTGCATTCCCTGGTTCCCGCCGAAAGGGAAAGGCTGACCTTGTAGCTGGTGATGTTCTTCAGAGTGCGTTCGGAAGTAGACTTGATACGGACGGTGACTGTTTGGGCGCTCCTGTCTTGCACCACCTGGCCGAAGTGTTTTGAAATCTGGTCGGCTACGGCGGCGCAAGACGACGGCCCTTGGTTGCAGGTGAGATTTAGCGGGCATACAGAAGAAGAAACCTGGTAGGGAACCTTGGTTGCTATGAGGCCCGCGAGGTTGCGCTGGTTTGCAGAAATGGCCGGTTGGATAAGGATTTCGCCGGAACCGCGGGTCAGCTTGCTTGCCGGAATTTGGAAGGTGGCTGCACCTTGGGCATCGGTAGCGGCATTTGCAAGGGGTTTTCCGCCGTTTTCGATAAGGAGTGGAAAATTGGGGATTGGCCCCTTGGGGCCCGCTACGGTTACGGTTAGGAGAAGGTTCGATTTCGGGCCGAGTTCTTGCGGGTTGCCCTCCTTCGAAACGGAAATCTGGAGCTGCCGTAGGGCTAGCGTCAGTGCCTGCTGTATGGCGGCGGATTCCGTCTTGAGCCGCATGGAGTTGTCCAGAGGAGTGTATAAGGACATTTCCTCCAGGATGGGCTCCTGGGATTTTACGATTCCTGGAATTGTGGCGAGCTGTCGGTCTGTTTCGACAAAACGCTGTTCTGCAAGGGCCTGTCTTGCCTTGGTTTCCGTTTCGTTGATTGTGCGCTGGAGGGTTTCCAGCTTGAACCTGTATTTGGAAACGAGCTCGTCCAGATCCAGGGTGGCGGTGGCTCCGAAACGCTTGCCGTCCTTGGGTAGAACCTGAATGCGGATGCCGTTTAGAAGCAAGTCTGATCTGGAAAAATTCTGGCTTTTAATTGTCTTTTCGATTTCGGAGTTGCCGTTGTCGGGGGTTGTTTCACTGTGGGTTACGCTTGTGGAGGCGTCAATATGTACAGAAATCTGTTTGGCAACCCCCGCACGTGCCGCCTCCGTAGCCGCCTCCTGGGATTCTTCGGAATAGCCGGTCCAGGAAATAACCTTGGCCGAAACGGCTATGGCAAAAACGAAGAAAATGAGGAGAACTTTCGGAAACATACGGAATGCCGGGTTAGTTCAGTTCCAGAATGATAAGCTTGTTGACGATGTTGTTCTTCTTTGCCTGGGCAGAAGAGGAAACGGCGCTTTTGATGGCCGAATAGACGGCGTAGGCGTCCGGATAAACCTCGGGGTCTGCATAGACGATGATGTCTATGGTCCTTTCGGTTACGTTATTGACTCGAACCGACTTGAAAGTACTTCTCAGGGAAGATATGCTCAGGTCTTGCAGGTCTTCCAGTCCCGAACCCTGGAACCGTTCGCCAATCCGGAGGACCACCTTATACTGGACGCCTTTCTTGGCGTCTTCGTTCCAGTAAGAGAGGATTGTCTTTTCTAGGGCGGGGAGCGCCTTTTTGGCGGCAGAAATTACCAGGTAACGCTGTTTGTCCTTGCTGTTCCCGTGGTTCTGGACCATACCGGTCTTGGAGCCGAGCTGCCTGGCTGTGGAGGTTTCATAGGCGGAAAGTTCGACGTTCACCATGTCGTTCTTGATGGAGCCGGAGAACTTAATATAGACGTCGGCGCCGAGGGCAAGTCCTGCAATGTAGGACATGTCGTCGCCGTTGCCAGAAATATCGCCCTGCATCTGGATTAGGTTGGACAGGTCTTCGGAACCTTCCAGGGAGCGCACCTCGTAGCCCTTTTCGGTCAGGTATTCGTTAATCCCTTCCATGACGGCCTTGGCAAAGGGATTGTTGGAAACGACCTCCATGGGGGAGGAGCCTTTACCCGAGGCGGCGGGTAGTGCCATCAGTATGGGGCGAGAAACTCCGGAGTAAGCGGCGGTAGGGGCCGAGGTTACAGACGGGGTGCTTGCCGCAGGGCTGGTTTCGGAGTCTAGCGCGCTGTATCCTGCCCGTGCCCTGGCGCGTTCCGCGTCGTGGGATGGGGGCGCAGAGGTGCAACCGGCTATGCCTAAAAGGGCCGCGGCAAAAATTATGTAGCGACAAAGTGTTTTCATTGTTCTTCCTTGCCTCTAATATAAGTTTTCTACGGACGAATTAAGCAAAAAAAAGGATTTCTACTGGATTTCTATACCTGTATCGCGTTCGATGACTGTCTCGCAGGCCGCCTTGAAGGTTTCGGGGGTGGCGACGATGGTTAGGCTCTGTTTTTTTGTACGAGTCACACCCGTATAAAGAATCTGGCGATTCAATAACGGATGTCCCTTTCGCGTAGGCAGGAACATCATGATGTTCGGGTAGCCGGATCCCTGGGATTTGTGGATGGTAATCGCGAAGGAGGGGTCTAGGCAATCTTCTGGGAAATAGGAGAGCGGGTAGAATACAAACTGGGATTTTTTCTTGAGCATCAAGAAAAGCTGGTCGTGCCTCGCGGACTGCACCACGATTCCCGTGTCGCCGTTGTACAGTTCAAATTCGCTCTGGTTGCGATTAAATATCAGGATTTGTCCCACGAACCTGGGGGCCACAGCCTGGGTAAGCGTTTCCGAGACGATTTGGTTCAATGTTTCAACGCCCCGGTTTCCTCGCCGTTCTGCCGATAGGATGCGTGACCGATTGGCCAATTCCCATAACTGGTTCCGGATTTCAAGTTGCTCGGGAGGAATGCAATCTGCAGCGATGTCCGGGTTTACGGACTGGGCAAGTTCCATAAGCGGTGAGTAGAATTTTTTTGTCCACTTGCAGACAAGGCTTTCGACTGCCCGGAGTTCCTCTCTGCGGGAGAGGGCTTTTCCCTGATTCAGGTCAAGCATGTAGATGCTGTCGGCTTGTTCCCAATAGCGCATGTGTGGTTCAAATGAAGATGCTTCGAACGGGACTATTTCGCCCCGCTTGATTTTTCCGGCGAGTATGCCTATTTTAGAATCATCGCCGAAACGATTGGAACGGGTGAGCTTGACCACGAAATTGCGGTTGAATTCCAGGATGTTTCCAAGTACCGCGCCTGCATCGACGGAGGGTAGCTGGTTCGGGTCTCCAAGGATGAATAGCTTGAAGTTCCCGCTGGGGGGGAGAGCCTGGAGGAAGGCGGCAAAGAGCGAGATGTCAATCATGCTGGCTTCGTCAATGATGTAGATGGCCTGCTCAGGAAGCGGATTGCCAGAATTGAATGTGAATCCGCCCTTTGCAATACTGTATTTCAAGAGTCTATGGAGTGTACTGCTCGAAGCCTTTGTCAATTTTTCTAAAATGCGGGGGTGTTCCTTCTTTTTCGAATCCGAAATTTCGCGCAGGGTATCTTCCATGCTTTCGGCGAGACGGTCCGCTGCCTTGCCGCTGGGGGCCGCCATGTACAAATCCCAGTTTAGGTAATTGGCGTCACATTCAAAGAGTTTCCACAGCAAAAAACCGATAACGGTTGTCTTTCCAGTGCCGGGACCGCCCGTAATAATCAGATTCTGCTTTGCGCCTCGGGTGATAACTTCGATTTGACGGTCGTCAAAAACAATAGGGGAACCTTCGCGCAAAAGATTCTGTACAAATTGTTTTGTCTGTTTTACATCGTTGTTGTCTAGTGTAGTTTCCTTAAAGAATCCCGACTTGAAGATGTTTTCGATATGGCCCTTGTCTTCAAGGTGCTTGGCCGAAATGAGATAACAGCCGTCGGTCGTTTGCTGAATGCATAGGGGAGTTGATTCCTTTCCAACAATTTGCGCATAGTTCCCCGAAAGAAAGTCCTTCACGCCATTCCTGATGACTGATGAAAAGATTTCCGCCACCGCGTAAGGTTCCTGCCGCTTGATGCCTTTCAACGTATCCCGGCTTTCTGCTTGCACAACGAGACCATCCCTTTTTTGTTTCCACTTGGCGAAAAGGCGTTCGGAATCGAGGGGGATACGGGTGTTGCCGTCTTCCAACAGGGAGAGGTAGATGTATAGTACTTTCTGCGCGTCGCCCGAAAGGTTCGGCCTTTGCTGCAGGTCGCAGAGCAGATTGTGCATTTTTTCGGCGATAGGGGAAATTCCGCGCATTTCGCGGAGCAAGGAGTAAAACTCAGCTGTAGTTTCGCAGATGTTCGTATTTTCCATTATGCAGTCTCCTTTGCACTGCGCCCCATGAGTGCGGCTATGTTGCGGTAGCTCCTTTCGAGATCGGCGTAGCATTTCCACGTTTGACAATAAATGCCGTTGCTGGTATTTGCATGGGTGCCTCGGGCCAGGGCGTAGTAGATTCCGCCAAAATGCCGCTCGTAAATATCTTCTTCACTCATGTTGCCGTAGAAATGCCTGAGCCATTTTATGAGCAGGTAGCTATAGAGGACCCGTTGCACAGAATACTCGTCCGTTATTTTTTGAGAGAGGGCGTCCTTGTCGCTGTAGTCGGCGTCGTCCATTACGTCCGATTTCCAGTCTAGAATGGAGTAATAGTCTTCACCATCATCGCCCTTCCGAACGAACATCAGGTCGATAAATCCCTTGCAGAGCGTATTCATCCAGTTGGATTTACTCGAATCGTGGGCGTCTAAATGAAATCCCATTTCGGCCCGACGATTGCTTGCGGGCAAAGTCTTGAGTCGGAAAGTCTTTCCGGTCGCCTCGCTTCCGTGAATTTCGGGAAGTTCCGCATTCATTGTATTCCAGATAAAACCGGCTGTGAGGCTGCTCCATTCGGGATGTTCCTGGATATGGATGGAATTTCCCAGATAGATTCGGATTATCAGGTTGCTAAGTTCTTCATCGTTGCAGGCGGCATCTTCGTCGGGCAAGTTGCCAACACGTTCAAAATCCAGGTTTTCAAAAACCTTATGTAATGCGTCGCCCAAGTTGGCTCCGCGGGGATAGTTCGGAAGGCTCGAAATGGGCGCCGTCCTGTCGTAGTTGTTGCAGGGAATCACCAGCGAAGAGGCTTCGTCAATTACGATGCTCGCATTTTCACGAGAAAGAGGAGCAACTCCGGCATCTTGATCATCACGGCCCGAGACAACGGCGTCTTCGCGGTTTGTCCGGTTTCCGTCAATCGAAATATCGTCAAACTCGTTACGAGCAGTATCGGACTTGCTTTCAAGCAGTCGTTTTTTAGATGCAAGACTGGAATAGGAATACTGGTAGATGCAGGCTCCGTTTACGCTGCGCTGCAGGACTTCGAAATTGGGCAGTTCGCTTGTATCGTTTTTTGCATCTTTTGCATTGTGCAATATCTGGGCGACGATATTCTTTAAATCAGGGACACTTGTTTGGGCATAGGGGTCGTCTTGTTGCTCGCGGGCGTATTTTGTTTCAGAAAGATTTGCAAGAGCACGGGCCAAAAATGCAAAAGGCTTGTTTGGGTTGATTTTCCAGTCCCCATCGCCTGCATCTTCGTGCCAGATTTTGTACCGCGGTACAATCATCAGGGACTCTGCGCGCGTATAGGCGACATAGATAAGGCGTCTCCATTCGTCGTGGTTTTCGTCTAGACTGATTCTACGGGAAACATCGGCGTCAAAACCGAAGAATTTCTTTCCTTCGAAGCTGAACGAATATGGGGCGCGTTCAGGTTTGAAATTGTCGCCCCGGAGTCCGCCCGTAATAATCGCGATAGGGAATGCGAGCCCTTTTGACGCATAAATTGTCATAAGGCTTACCGCATCAAAATCGCTGCCTTTCGCTACAAGGTTGCCATCGGTATCATCCACGTCTTCGGAAGCATTCGCAAGTCCCTGCAGGTGCTTTATGGTTTCTTCAAGGGAAACGTGGTTGTTGTATAGAAAATCGAAAATGTAGGTCCCGATTTGCTTGATTTTTGCCAGCTGCTGCAAGGTCGCAGGCGTACTCAGATACTTGTCTATTTCGGTTTCCTGGTAAATGCTTTCTTGAAGTTCTGCCCAGCGGGACTTTGAAACCAGATGCCGCCAAGACATAAACAGTTTCATGATTCGGCTGGTCGGGTAAGTGAACGATTCGTCTTCGACGCGTTCCAGAGGTACCCTGAAAAAGTCCGTGATGAGAGCCTCGTTCAAGAATTTCCGATTCCAGCTGGAAAAATCGGGCGCATTAAGGGCTTTCAGGAACGAAATCCAGTTGGCACATTCCCTGCCGCTGAACAGGTTCGTGTCCTTGTAACGGGCATACGGTATTCCCACCTGCGCAAGCGCGCTTTCCATGGCTGTCATTTCGCTCCGGGTACGGGAAAGAATGGCGAAATCCGAAAAGCGAACATTCCGCATTTCCTTCTTGTCCTTGTCGAAGACCTGCAATGCCGTTTTTGTGCTGTCTATAGCGCTAGGAGCGCAACACTCCACAATCTTTCTCACGGCAAAGTCGGCAAATTCAAATTCGTCGTTAATCCTTGAAATCCAGAAGGGCTTGGCCGGTTTGCCGTTCAGAGTGGGAGACTTTTTCTTGCGCTCTGCTGGGGGAACTTCCGATTTAGAAAAGTCACCCTTGTCTAAAAAGTCTTCTTTGAACAGTTCATTGCAGGCTTCAATAATTTCATCGCTAGAACGGTTGTTTGTCGAAAGTCGTCGCCCGTTTTCTCTGCCGATTTCGGAGATGGCCTTACGATACACGCCGACATCGGCTCCCTGGAACGAAAAAATAGACTGCTTGGGGTCTCCCACTACCACAATGTTGTTGTCGGGGGCGTCCAGGAAAATGGTCTTGAAGATATCCCATTGCAACTGGTTTGTGTCCTGGAACTCGTCAATGATGGCGTAGCGGTAGGTTTCCCGTAGTTTTTGCAACAGCTCGCCGTTTCCTCTCACTATGGAATCGTGGACTCCATTAATCATATCACTGAAAGACTGCGACTTGCTTTCTCGTTTGCCCTTCTGCCACAGTTCAACAAGTTCGTTCACATGGTCGCAAATGAACTGGTGATAATTGCTGAGTTTCTTTTTTTGCAGGTCTTTTTTCTGAAGATCGAAGAAAAAATCTATGGCATTGTTCAATTCATTGGTATTCCAAATGCCACGCCAATTCTTGTCAAATTTTTTTCCGCTAAATAGCTTATCCGTGCCGTCGTATGATTTAAGTGCTTCGATGAAGTCAGAAAGCTTTACGGTGTTCTTCTTGTTCTTGAATTCTCTCTCGGCGGTAGCATCCTTATTTTCAAGCAACGTATCCCATGCGTCTTTCGCTTCTGGATACCATGTGAGAATTCCGTCAAGGGTGCTGTAATCGGGTTCAAATTGGCTTGTCCCGTGATTTTGCAGCATGAATCCGGCTGCATTCACGAAATTCTTGACGAAAGTATCCATCTTGAACTTGGGGGTGTTCAGGATTTCCTTAAAAGAAGATTCGAATGACCATCTGTCGCGTATAAGCCGCTGGATTAAGGTCTCGATACTGTCGTCCGAAACGACGTCAAGGTTGAACGAGGATCCGGCCTCATACGCAAAATCATGGAGTACTTTCTGGCAAAAAGAATGAATGGTGAATATGGGTGCCGTGTGAATGTTCTGAAGTGCCTCGCGGTAACAATCATGGTTTTCTTCGGCGAGACATTCTTCCATTTTCTGTCGGATACGGTCTCGGAGTTCTCCTGTTGCCTTGTCGGTATAGGTAACAATTAGAATCTTGGAAAGCGGAATTCCGGGTGTGCCCTTTTCACCACGAACCAGTTTCGCTACCAACTGCTGTATGGTGTAGGTCTTTCCGGTACCTGCCGAAGCATCGATATACAGGTTGTTTCCAAAATGAAAATCGTCAATATTAAAAAGTTTAATCTGGGTCATCGACTACTCCTGCGATATCTTTACCGGGTTCCCACAAGCCGGGTGTCAAATCCATAAGATCCTGGCATTCCTTTTTCCAGAGGTCCATAAAATACCTGTCGGAAAATCCGCTGACTTTCTTGATGTCGAAGTATTTCTTGCCCGCAAAGTATTTCCAGGGGGAATGGTTTTCGTCGTCAAAGGCATTGATGTAATCGTCATAGGATTCGATTTTGTTTTCTAACACCATGTCGATGGGAAGGACCTTGCTGTAACGCTCCCATACACCATTTGTATTCATCTGGACGCTAAACATTTTATGGTAAATCTGTTCAAGTAACTGCTCGGCCGTAGCGGGCGAAAGATCTATGCGTTTTGCCTGCCATGTTGTTTTTGAATAGACGTCTGCAAATATCTCGGGAACAGGTTGTTCTTTGCGTCCCGCTTCACGGATAAGGGCGAGGGCCTGGATGTAGCCCGCTAAAAAATGATACTGGTGGATATTGGCACCTGCGGTATCAATCAAGTGTATTTGGTGTGCATTTTGTGCCATAAGCGGGATGCTTCCGAGGAGCGTCCAGCCCTTCATTTTGAGTTCTACGGACCGCCTGCCGTACTGGAATGCCGGTTTCGGGTAGTTACATTCTATAAGGTATGCGAGATTGTTGATTTCGTCGCGAATTTCGCTCCAAGAACGTTCACCGAAAGTTCCTTTGGGCAGGAGTCCCTTGGAGATGGCGTAGTTGCGTATGTTTTCTTCGGTTTTCAAGTAATCGTTTTCGAAAACTCCCAACTTTTGCGCCAGGAGCATACGTCGAATGATGGTTTCCTGCAGATGGTCAATATGGATTGGCTCGAACTCCGTTTTTTCGGGATCCTCCTTTTCGTCTTCGATATGCATCATCTGGGCGACGCGGAATTCAAAGGGGTCCTTGAGGAATTCCTTGAACTGGTAGATGCTCGCCTGTTCGGGGAGCCGCGGGTCTTCGCCGTCGGCTTCGCTAGGCGTGAAATTCGCGACGGTGGTGCTGTCGCCAAATTCCAGTTGAGCCTTCTTGTTACGGATTTCACGACGGGTGTACAGGTCTTTCCATGGCCGTGTTTCGTCAAGAGGCACGTTTTCGTCGGGCCAAAGTTCCTTGAGAACAGATTTCTCTTTTATGCCGGACGCCTTGACCGCATTTCTCAAGAAGTTGCGGATGTCGTTCACGATAGACGAAGGGTAGAAGTCTTCGTCTTTTTGCAGGTCCTTGTTGACGTAACTGATAAAGAACCCTTCCGCGGTACTCATGAGTTGGCAGAGGAATGCGTAACGGTTTCGGCTTACGACCGTGTCGTCTCCGGGCCAGGGGCGGCAGGATTTGCGCAGGTCAAGCGTGTTTGTGTTGCGTACACCGGGGAAGTTTGCCGCATCGGCCCCTATGAAGAAGAGGTATTTTGTGGGGATAATCCGGTTGGGGGCGAATTTCATGAAGGTCAGCCCGTTGATAAACAGGTTTCCGCAACTGTATTCCGAACCTCGCGCAGCCATTAGCAAAGTCTGCGAAATACACTTGAACGAAACGGTCTTGCTGCCGGCATGATATTGACACTCAAGATTTTCACGGGCGGCAGATACCGAACGGTAGATGACGCTTTCTCCCATCAGTTCGTTGGATGGGTTTCCCATGCAAAGCCACGAATCCAGGAATTGATACAGGTTGGGAAGTTCGTCGTACGGGACTCCCGCCGTTCCCTGGTTGCACCAGTTTTCCAGCGAATCGATAGCATCGACGAACCGATAAAGGGAATTGCTGTCGGCACTGCTGATGTCGCTGTAGGGAGAAATTTCTCCATCGTCGGTGGCGACACTTCCGTAACTGAATCGGGAAAGCAAAAGCCGCCGTGTCGCCGTAATCCAGGATTCCTCGTGCCGACTTTCACCGTTGTCTTCCACGATGCGGTCGCGGTAGATGTTCATGTTGGTGGCCCAGGATTCCCAGGCTGCAATCTCGTCGCCATGAATTTTTCGAACATTCTGCACCACGGGATTGCGCACCAGAGCGAAAAAGTCGGGCCTTGAAAGCCCGCCCTTTTCACGGATGGAAAAAAGGATGCCGAGTGCATTTGCCGTAAGGGAGTCGCGGGCGGCAGAGTCCACGATATTGAAGGGGATGTGGAATCCGTCGCGGGTCTGGTCGAAAACCTGGAAAATGGCTGTACGGTAATCGTCAATATTAGGCGACACGACAAGGATGTCTGCAATCGTCGCCTTTGGATTTCCTTCGGAATCCTTTTCAGAAAGCAGTTTGCAGATGCGTGAATGGAGCATTTCCACCTCGCGGATTTTCGAGGGGGCTGTGGTCACGCTGAAGGATTCGTCTTTCGCAAAGGGAATTCTGGCAAGGATACTCGCATTTTCGTTGAAAACGTTTTTGCGGTTCGCTATCATCCATTGCACGTTGTGGAGCAGTGTGTCGCAGGACGTTTCCCTATTCCGATCAACGATGGAATTGCTGTCGAACATGAAATTGTAATCGGTAGCGAGGCTCCACAGCTTGATGTTGTCGCGACCCGCCTTGCCCCAATCGCGCAGAAGCTCGTTTTCGTCTGCATCTACCGTTTCGCTTTCATCGTCGGGACTGGTGGCAAGTTTCGGGAGCGCGAGTTTCATACTCTCAAGCGGTTTGCGGGTCCCGCTGCAGTCTTCCCAGAATGCCATACACGGGTTTTGGATATACGCATAGACCTGGTTGCCTTTCGCGAATTCCTGCAAGATGACGCGGTAAAACTGTCCCATGCCCGAAAGCCCGAAAATAAAGACAGGAAGTCCGCTTTCGTAGTGGAATTTTACACTGCCGTCTTCCCCTTTGCAGGCCTTGTACAGGTAGGGGAGGGTGAGATAAGTGATTTCTCTTCCATTTTTTTCGGCGTATTTGTCGAATACCCGGGTTAGAAGGGACTTGTCGCCATCGCCGGCATGGAAAAGGGACGAATACAACTTACGCTGCCAGGATTCGTTTGCCGCGGCCGTCTTGTCGCGGGTAATGAAGAAATCCTTCAAGGAGCCTTGTTCCCAACAGTCGAGAATCCCCTTTGCGCTTTCGTTGGTTTCGGAATCGGCAATGAACCCGCTAGGACGGCTCGTCTCGTATTCCAGGAACAGCCCCGCCATCACGTTTGCAAAATCAAAAAGTCTGTTTTCGTCTAATTCGCCGTCGTTTTCGAGATAGGACTTGACGCTTTCGCCCAATAGTTCATAATTGCGTTTCCCGTCCGATTCCTGCTGCAGGTAAGAGATGATGACGTTCGCGAGCATGTCGGAACTTAATTTCTTTTTAGAGTCGTCTTTTCCCACCAAAATGTCGAACAAAAAGCGGTCAATGGTGCTCTTGTTCAGGTTCGCAAGCACGCCCTTCTTTTTCACCCAACGCAGGCGGAACCATTGCTCCAGTTTCGGGTCCGGGAAAATGACTACGGGGGCTTCGAATGGATTTTTCCAGACAGATGAAATCTCTTCGATCATCTCGTCGGCGAGATGTTCCAGATTCAGGGCGAATTTCAAGTGTAGCATATTCAGAATCTAAAAAAGATTTATGGTGTTCCTTCCTACATATCGTAAAAAAACGCCAAAATGTCAAAGTAGGCATGATGGCGTTTCTCCAAACGGTAGGATGTTAGAACTTTATTCGTATCACGATGGCGTTCTCAAAGTAATCGGGATTGCCGCCGATACGCCAGAGGGAAGATTCGTACCCGTAAAGATTGGGACGTGCCTTGCGGAGGATGGCTGCTCCGTTTGCCCGCAGGTAGCCCGCTTTGGCTTTGCTGCGGAAACCCTTGATGACCGCTGTCAAATCCTCGATGCTTACGCTGATGGCGTTGTGGTCGTGGGGGTTGTAGGGCTCGGCTTGTACTTTGGTCTTGAGCGAGGCAAAGACATCCTGGTATTTTTGTCCGACGGCATCGGGGGCGCTGGCGAAATGGAATCCGGCTGCGCTGTTGGAAAGGTCCTTGAACCTGTCGATTCCCGCAAGCCAGGGGTGGTTGGACGCTCCCACGATTCCCATGGTAAAATCGAAATGGCGGTCCGCGTTTTCGCTGAAATAGCGGATGAACATGGCTTCGGCGGATTCCCTTTCGGAATCGGGTTTCAGGGTGTCGCGGGCGGCGGCAAAGAGGATGGCCGCGGCGTCAGTCTCGCCTGTCGATATGGGGGCATTGTTGGCGTAAATGCGTTGGAAGTTGCTTTCGCCACGAAAGCCGCCATAGACAAATGCAAACAGTGCCTCTGCCGCCACGGGCTTCAAGATGTGTAGCAAAATCGGGGTGAAATTTGCGAATACCATGGAACGGCGGTGCAGGAGTTCTGCCGCCAGAAGGCCGTCCTTTTCCTGTACAGCAAGAAGCAGCGCCCCCACGTGCAACAAAAAGGAATACTGGTTTGCGTCCAGGTTCTCTGTGCTTGCGGGCAGGAAAACCGAAATTTCCGCCTGCAGGTTTGTGGGCAGGAAGGTGTACCACGAAGGCGTGAAGTAGGCGCTGCCTTCCACATTTTGCATCTGGGAAAGTTCTGCGGTCTGCGGTGTGGCCGTGCCTGCGTAGTCCAGGATGCCGGTTTCGCTACGGGAGAAGGCATGGACGGTTGCAGTTTTGGCCGTTTCGACCTTGACGTAGAAGATTTCTTTAGCCATGTTGGCCTCCTTGTTGAAGGTTGTACTGCAAATATACTTTCATTTTTATGTCATAAAATGACATATTTCGAAATTCTGAAATTTATTTTCCGTTTAGATGTTTTCCATGAAGTTTTTTACCAGGGAGCTTTTTTCTGAGTGAAATGGCTGTTTTGGGTTGTCCAGCAGAATCACGCTCCCATCTTTTTTCTATCTTTTCTGCCATGACTATTGAAGACTGGCGCGCCCGCATAGACGCCCTGAACGGGGAACTGATCACCCTCTTGAACAAGAGGGCGTCTTTTGCCCATGAAATCGGGAAGGTCAAGAAGCAGGCGGGATTGCCGGTCCTGGACGAGGGCCGCGAAGCCCGTGTCCTGAATGCGGTGGGGGAACTTGCCCAGAAAAGCGGTGGCCCCCTGACCGAAGAGTCGGTGAAGCGCATTTTCCAGGTAATCATGGAAGAGACCCGCAAGGTGGAGGATTGATGAAACGGTTCACTCTGGTGGGTTTCGGCCTTCTGGCCAGTTCCATTGCGGCTGCGGTCAAGCAGGCCAAGTTTCCGGCCATTATCCGTGCGGTAAGTTCCGCCGCCACCCTCAAACGGGCCCGGGAACTGGAGCTTGCCAACGAGTTTTTTGAATACGACGCGGTGGAGGAGTGGTCCAAGGACAGCGACCTGATTTTGCTGTGCGGGCCCATTCTCCATATTCTGAAGACCATGGAAGCCCTGAAGAATGTCTCCTGGGCCAAAGGTGCCGATGCCTCGCGGCAGGTGCTGGTGTCCGACATCGGGAGCACCAAGGTGGAAATCTGCAAGGCGGGTTCGACCCTGCCGGCCCCCTTCCGTTTCGTGGGGAGCCACCCCATGGCGGGTTCCGAAAAGCGGACCTGCGAACACAACGACCCCGCCATTTTCGAGAACGCCTACTGGTTCGTTTGCCCGCCCGAGGGCATGTCCGAAAGCACTTACGAACCATTGCTTAGCCTGGTGAAGTTCTTGGGAGCCACCGCCGTGGTGTTCCCGCCGGAGCATCACGACGCCACTATGGCCTGGGTCTCCCACATGCCCCAGATGCTCAGCTCGACGCTGGCGGGGAACCTGCCGGAGCGCCTGCTTTCTCACAACTACCAGCATTACGCCGGCAGGGCCTTCCGGGACATGACCCGCATAGCCGCCTCCGGCTGGGGAATGTGGCACGACATCGCCGTCACCAACAGGAACGAGACCGTCCGGGCCCTGGAAGAGGTCCGTGCAGGACTTGACCGCACTATCCAGGCCATGAACGCCCTGAAGGTGGTGGACGGCTCGGCGCCTTCCTTGCCTGCTGTCGATGATAAAGCTGCTGGCGACAAACCTGCCGACGACAACTCTGCCGCGCTGGAAAAGATTTTCAAGGCCGGAAACGACGGCCGTGCAAGCCTGTTCGCCCCGGGCCGCAATGCCGCCTCCGCATTCTTCGAGATTACGGTCCAGCTGAAGGACAAGCCTGGGGCCCTCCTCAGCGTGCTGGAACCGCTGGCCCAAGAAGGTATCAACGTCCGTGACGTGGAACTCATGAAGGTCCGGGAAAACGTGGCGGGCACGCTCCTGCTTGCCTTCAAGACCGAAGACGAGGCCGCCCGCGCCCTCAAGCTTTTGAAGTACCTGGATTACGAGGTGAAGGAACGGTAATGGAATTCTTTTTGAACCCCGACCGCGAACGGACGAACCTGACCTTGGTCATGGCGCTGCTGGTCAACGGCCGCACCGTGCTGGAAGATTTCTCCTGGTCGGCGGAAGGCCGCGGTTTTGCCAAGGTCCTGGAAGAATTCGGGCTTTCCTATTCACAGCAGGGGCATGCCCTGGTGCTTACCGGCAAGGGATTCCAGTATCCTGTCCCGTCGCTACTTCCCATCGATTTCGGGGAGCGGGACAGTGTGCTTCTGTGGACTCTCGCAAGCCGCGACACGGAGCAGGTCTTTACCTTCGCCGCCGAAGAGGGCGAGGCGGGCGTTGCCGCCGTGGCCCTTGCCAAGGAACGGCTCCAGTCCTATTTCAAGATTCATGTAGAATCCGACGAACCCTGCTGTTTCAAGTTCCGCTTCGATACTGCCGAGCCCGCCCTCAAGAAGGATTCCCTGGGGAGCGTTCCCTATATCATGCGGGCAAGGCTTCTGATCCGGGCCCTTGTCCGTGGTGAATTTTTGAGTTTCGAAGAAAAGACCGTTGTCCGCGACCAGTGGACCCGCATGCTCCAGTATTTCGGCGTGCCCCTCCGTTACGAGGGCCGCGGCGTGGAACAGCTCAGCGAATTTGAACGTCGCCTGCTCATGGCCCAGGGCAAGAAGGTGGAACGCACCCAGTTCACCGAAATGTCCGAGACCAAGGTAATTACGGGCCGCGACTACTACGTGCCCGGCGACTTTACCGAGGCCTGCGCGCTGGTCTTGCTCTCTACCATCGGGGCTGTGCCCAAGGGCAACCGCATTCTCATCAAGAACGTGGAACTGAACACCAGCAGGGTGGGGGCCATCAACTGCCTCAAGCGCATGGGTGCAAACATCGAGATTGTGACCCGCCGCGAAAAATACGGCGACGTGTTCGGCGACCTGGAAGTTTTCCCTGTGGATGCGGGCAAGCGCTTGCAGGGCCGCCGCTTTGGCGAAGATACCGTGGCCACCTCCATCGAGGAATTCCCCCTGCTGGCCGTGGCGGCCTGCTTTGCCGAAGGCGAAACTATTTTGCGGCTGCCCAAGGAACAGCGCAAGCAGTGGCGCCCAGTGAACGAGGCCCTGGCCGAAAACCTGCGCAAGACCGGCGTAGAGGTGGGCGTCTATGACGACGGCCTGGTGGTCCGCGGTCTCGAGAACATCACGGCGGTTCCGGAATTCGACGGCGGCAAGAATCCCCAGGTAGGCCTTGCGCTTAACGTGCTGGCCCTCGCTCTCGGCTGCGACGAGCCCGTAGGCCACACCGAAGTGGTGGAGGAACATTTCTCGGGAATCCTCAAGAAACTGTCGGACGCCATGGTGGACGAAAACGTGGAAGAACCCGGAACGGTCCCCGATGGGGTAGAGGCGTAAAAAGGGTAGGGGGAGAGCATGAAAAAATTTTTCGAGAAAATCGGTATCGTCGGTTTCAAGGACAAAAGCGCTGACCTGGTGTCTGCCCTGGAGCAGATTTCGGCTTGGGCCGAAAGCCACCCGAAGGTCTGCTTCTACGCCCTGGATTCCCTGAAGGGCCTGGTGAAAAAGCCTATCCGCATAGTGAAGGAATCGGGACTTTCGAACATGGATCTGCTCTTGGCCATCGGCGGCGACGGCACGGTGCTTTCGGCGGCCCACATCGCTCTTGGGCACGGCATTCCCATCTTGGGAGTGAACGCGGGTCGCGTGGGATTCCTGGCGGAGTCCCGCGTAGAGGGTCTATCCAAGACTCTCGACGATTTGCTTGCGGGGGAGTTCTCCACCCGCGAACGCATGATGATCGATGCCGCCGTTTATAACGGACGCAAGTGCCTGTGCAAGCAGACGGTGCTGAACGAGGTCCATATCCGTGCCCACGCTCCCGACCGCATGGTGAACGTGAACGTGGTCTATAACGGCACGAACCTGACGGAATACTGGGCGGACTCGCTTTTGATTTCGACCCCTACGGGTTCTACGGCCTACAACCTGGCGGCGGGCGGGCCCATTATCCACCCGGCGACCCCTGCGGTGGTGCTTACCCCGGTGGCGCCCAGCAGCCTTTCGGTGCGGCCCCTGGTGCTTTCCCTCACCTCCAAGAAACTCCAGATCGCCTCGGCGGTGGACCGCCCCCTGGACCTGGTGTTCGACGGGCGCTTTACCTACCAGATGAACCCCGGACAGCATGTGGTTCTTGCCGAAAGCAAGGCGGTGACCACCTTTATCCGCATGCGCCACACCGGATTCGTGGGGGCCCTCCGCGAAAAGCTGGGCTGGACCGGCAAGCCCAAGCTGGCTTAGAGTCTAGACTGCTTTCCTGACAAGTTCCCCGTTCAGGAACATATGTAGTACGGAATTAATGAGCGTCTGGTAAGGAATCCCTTCCGCTTTTGCACGTTTTTTCACATTCTGAATATAGCCTCTTGTATATACGATGTCAATACATATCACCTACTTTGGGTCGTAAGACTACCAAATCTACGAACGAAAAACGCAAAAAGCGATTTTTCCCTCAATTTGGCAAACAGTAGTTAACAGAATCGTGCATTATGCAACAGTTGTTTGCAAAGTGTTCCGGGGCGACGCTCTGGCTTATTTCAGCCGTTTGTTCTCTCCGATGGATTCCAGTACGGTCATTTGAGAAATCGCAATTTGGTTCAGCTTTTGCAATCGTTCTGGCTGCGGCAAGCCTTCCTTAATCAGGACGGAATTCAATGATTCCATGTTCGAAAGGCATATAAGTTGGTTTACTGTCGCGTAATCGCGGACATTTCCCAGCAAATCGACGTGTGCATCGCGCCATTCCTTAGCGGTAAATCCGAATAAGGCAACATTTAGAACATCAGCTTCGTTTGCATAAACCATGCTCATTTGCTGTTTTGTAAGTGTTGCAGGAATCAGGTTCTGTTTGATTGCATCCGTATGGATACGGTAATTGATTTTAGAAAGTTCCCGCCGCACGGACCAGCCTATTTTTGCCTGCTCCGCTTCTTTGGGTCGCTGGTATTCGCGAATGAGGTAATACTTAAATTTTGGACTTAGCCAAGAACCAAATTCAAAGGCTATGTCCCTATGGGCGTATGTTCCTCCATAACGACCGGCACTCGAAATAAGCCCAATTGCGTTTGTCCGCTCAATCCACTGCTTGGCGGAAAGAACGTAACCATTGCTACCGGCATTGAATCTAATGTTACTGAATTCCGTAACATTAAAATCGGGGTTATTAACTTGCTCCCATATCCCCAAGAATTCGACCGCGTAGCGCGTACTAAGCCAATGTGAAATGACCAGACCCGTTGATTCGGCATTCTTGTGCTTTGCCATGTCTGTCAAGCTGATATAATCGTCGTGGTTCCTTTGCATAAAGGAGATACTGTTATTGTCAAAGACAATCTTCTTCATCGACCCCTCCCTGCGGACAAGCGAAAAACCGCAGTGTCTGAAATTTTGAGCACTAGAACATTTGTTCACTATCAAATATAATCTTTCTTGGATTGTTTGACAGAGAAAAAGAAAAAATGCCTATGCAAGATGTGTTACGGATTTCTGATTCCATTCATCGATTTGTGGAAAAACCGATAAAGTAAAAGTTTAGGGTTAAAAACGTTTAATATGCAACAGTTGTTTGCATAATAATCGAAAAACGGGCCGACCTCTTGTTTTTGTAAAGAGGATAAAGTATATTTTAGGTAGGAACCACTAGGGGTTGCCACCCAGGCCTACGCCTGTTACCATATGGACAAAGCAAAAGAGGAACTATGGCTCGCGAAATTCGAGAGACTCCGATTTTGTACGGTGAGGATGCTCGCCGTTTTTTAGCCCGTATGCAGGAACGGCGCACCGAACCTCCAGAAATTCGTGAACGTCGTCTTCGCAACTACGAGTTCATGAAAAAAGCCTATGAGCGAGGCATGGCTAAAATGCGTGCCCGCGAAGCGGCCAATGGAGGTGATGATCCGTGTTTCAGAACGGTATAGACAAGAATAGGCTTGATTTTATTAGGCTCCGCGAGGCCAAGGCTATTAGTCATTTTGATTGCGGTGATGCCGACTTAAACGATTTCATTCTCAACCGAGCCTCGGCTTACCAAAAGCAAAAGCTTGCCGTTAGTTATGCTTGCGTTGATTCCAACGACGCAAGCAAGGTTTATGCCTATTGCAGCCTTGCAAACGACAAGGTGGCTTTGGACGATTTCAAGGACAAAACGGAATTCAATCGTTTCCGCAAGAAACGAGGGTTTCCAAACGAGAAACGGCTTAAAAGCTATCCTGCGGTCAAGTTGTGCAGGCTGGGCGTAGAAAATTCCGTCAAGGGAAAGCAAATTGGAACGACTGTCATTGATTTTATCAAGTCTATGTCTGCATTGGACAGCAATGCTGGCTGTAGGTTCCTGACGGTAGATGCCAACCTGAATGCCGTTCCTTTCTATGAAAAGAACGGTTTTGTCCGTATGAATGCCAAAGACGACAATCCGCACACTCGCCTTATGTATTTTGACCTGAATGATATTGCGGGAGACCCTGTTTGAACCTTTGTACAGGGGGAATCTTCCCCCTTTTATGTTATAATTCCTATATTTCTCGTAAACCAAGGAGTTTTTATGGCTGAAATCGGTACACCTCTTAGTTCTAGCGCCACCAAGGTCCTTTTTTGCGGTGCGGGCGAGCTGGGCAAGGAAGTCATCATCGAGATGATGCGTCTCGGCGTCGAAGTGGTCGCCGTGGACCGCTACGCTAACGCCCCGGGCATGCAGGTGGCCCACCGTTCCTACGTCATCAACATGCTGGACGGTGCCGAACTGCGTCGCGTGATCGAGCAGGAAAAGCCGGACTTTATCGTGCCGGAGGTGGAGGCCATCGCTACCGACACGCTGGTGGAACTGGAGAAGGAAGGTTTCCACGTGATTCCCACGGCCAAGGCCACCAAGTTGACCATGAACCGCGAGGGTATCCGTCGCCTGGCCGCCGAGGAACTGGGCCTCGCTACCAGCCCCTACCGTTTTGCCGACAGTTACGAGGATTTCAAGAAGGCCGTCGCCGAGATCGGCATCCCCTGCGTGGTGAAGCCGGTGATGAGTTCTTCGGGCCACGGCCAGAGCACGGTGAAGACCGAGGCCGACGTGGACAAGGCCTGGGAGATTTCCCAGACGGGTGGCCGCACGGGTGCGGCGAGCCGCGTGATTGTGGAAGGCTTTGTGCCTTTCGACTACGAGATTACCCTTTTGACGGTGCGCCACGTGGGCGGTACCAGTTTCTTGCTGCCGGTGGGGCACCATCAGGTGGGCGGCGACTACCAGGAATCCTGGCAGCCCCAGCCCATGAAGCCCGAACTGCTGGAGCAGGCGAAGGAAATCGCGAAGAAGGTCACCGACGCCCTGGGCGGCCGCGGCATCTTCGGCGTGGAACTGTTCGTGTGCAAGGACAAGGTGCTGTTCAGCGAAGTGTCCCCGCGGCCCCATGACACCGGCATGGTCACCATGATTTCTCAGGACCTTTCGGAGTTTGCGCTGCATGCCCGCGCAATACTGGGCCTGCCTATCCCGAACATCGCCTTCCACGGCCCCAGCGCTTCCAAGGCTATCGTGGTGGAGGGCGAGTCCGACCACGTGAAGTTCAGCGGCCTGGAAGATGTGCTTGCCGAACCCGACACGGCGCTTCGTTTGTTCGGAAAGCCCGAACTGAAGGGCCACCGTCGCATGGGCGTGCTCCTTGCCCGCCGCGACACGGTGGAAGAGGCCAAGGCCTGTGTCATGGCCATGCGCGAGAAGGTGAAGGTCACGCTGTAGTCATCAGGTCAATAGGCTTGATGTTTTCAAGTTCCTTGGCAATGTCGATTTTGACATTGCGGATGTCTATGTCATCTTGCAGGGATATGAAGTAATCGTCGGATACTCCAAAATACTTGGCGAGCCTTAGGGAGGTGTCGACCGAAATCCTCCTGCGGTCATGAAGGATATCCTGAATTCTTGATACCGGGACGTTGATTGCCTGTGCAACTTTGTAGGCGGATAGACCCATAGGAGCGAAAAACTCTTCGGTGAGAATTTCTCCAATTGTCGGCGTCTTGATGTGCTTGCTCATTTTTTTCTCCTAGTGGTAATCAACTATTTCGACATTGTGAAACTGACCGTCAGTCATTGTAAAGCAGATACGCCACTGGTCGTTTATGCGAATGGAATACTGCCCGTCTCTATCTCCGTGTAGTTGCTCCAAACGGTTGTTGGGAGGAATGCGTAAATCTTCGAGATTTTTAGCATTGTCGATCATCATCAATTTTCTTAGGGCTACTTTTTGGATTGTACTTGGTAGTCGCCTGGAGTACTCTTGGTTATAGACTTGTTCGGTTTCCTTGTTCGCAAAGCTTTGTATCATCTTTAATATACCTATTTTGCGTGTATATGTCAAGCGGGTATAATCTTTTTTGATTGGCCTGTCAATATATGAACTTTTGACGAAAAAAGGGACAAATATTGTTGCTTTTTGAAGGGGCGTATGGACTATTTTTTGCAAAATGTAACCAGGAGTTTACTTGACGGGGGGGATTCTGTATTTATATTGATTGTCGGAAATGATTCCGCATTTATGGAGCAGAATATGTTCAAAGCGAAAAAAGAAACAACTATCCTCTGTGGCTTGGCCATTCTCGTTGCGTCGTTTATGGGGTGCAGCGACAGTGCATCTGCGAACGATGTGGGTGAGGCAGAACAGGGAGAATCTATTTCGTCTTCGGTAAGTGGTGAATCTGCTCCTTCCGCACAAGATGTCCCCGGTTTGTCCAGCAAAGTGCAGTCCAGTTCCAGTAATGGAGCAATGGGCGGCACAAGTTCAGTGAGCCAGGGCGGTCAAAATCCTTTCCAGGGTTCTTCGTCCTCTTCTAAAAAGGCGGAAAGTTCCGCCGCAAAGAGACCTTCGGATTTCAACGGGCTTACGCGGGAAGATTTCTTGAATGACGAGATTGAATATTTGGAATTTGAGGATGAACGTGATCACCAAAAATACAAGTACGTAAAAATCGGATCCCTCTATTGGATGTCGCAGAGCCTGAACTATTCGGATAGTGTAAACTTCAAGAGCCTTGAGGGAGGAAAGAGTTTCTGCTACAACGACAATCCGTCCAACTGCGATGTGGCGGGTAGGCTATACACCTGGGCCGCTGCTATCGATTCTGTAAAGATAGATACTGATAAAGGAACTTATTATCGGTGCGGCTTGAATGCGAAAAATTGTACGTTGAGTGCTTCAAGCATAATACAAGGGGTTTGTCCTGAGGGATGGCGCCTGCCTAATGATAATGACTGGGTTGCCATGTATGTGACGGTTTACCAGGAAAACGGCGGGTATCCAAAAACCGTGGGAAGATACCTTAGGGCAAAAGTGGGCTGGGATGGCGGTGAATACACCAAAGAAAGTTTGGATTCATACGGCTTTTCGGCGATACCTGGTGGGGAAAAGGAGTATGTAACTTCTTTGAATTACAATTTTAAGGACATTCAATCCAGGGTGCTGTTTTGGAGTGCTTCTCCTGAAAAAGAAAATACCAACGAGGCCGGTGGCATAAACCGAGCCCATTATCTGGGCCTAAAGGCTGTGAGCGATGATACGGGGAATGGAATTGGTGCTTCAAAAATTCCGGGAGGTCATTACGTCCGTTGTGTCAAGGATGTAGAAGAACCCTGACGAAAAATTTTCGCTTGCATTAACAGGGTTTTAGGGGCTAAGCCCCTAGGCGAGGGGGTAGCGGAAACGGCAAGGAGATCCCCGCCTGCGCGGGGATGACAAGATGGTGGCGGAGATGACGAGTCGTTGTAGCGAGGGGGAGACTTCCCCCTACTAAATCGTTATATTTTGAATATGTTGACAAAATCAAATCTTTTAACTATAATCAAACTTGCCAAGCAACGTCTGAAGGAGATTTGAGAATGCCGTATGTCTATGTGAAGGATTCTGAGGGTTTTGTTTTCAAGAAGAAGGAATCGGAAGTTGCTAAGGGTGAAAAGGTCATCTCCGAGAGGGAGTATCGGAAAAGGTCGGGTCTTGCCCTGTACGAGAAGAAGTTCGGACATGGCGGCGCTCGTGAAAATGCAGGGCGCAAGACGAAATTTGCTTCGCCGCTAAAATTTCAGATTCGCGTTACGAAAGAGGAAAAGGAATTTTTGTCCTACGCTAGGGACAAGAAATTAGACTTTGCGGCCCTGATGAAAATCGCCATTAGCACAAATTTGTGAGAACTGTTCCCTGGCAGTAACACAGGTAATTCTCATATTGTTCTAGCAACAGTTGTTGACAAAATGCAAGCCCTCTGTTCGGGGGCTTGTTTTTTGTTTTGACTTTGTGTATATTTAAGGCAATGGAACCGACTTGACTGGTTGCCGCCTGGCCTTTGGCCAGTTTCTATATGGTATAACAAAAGAGGAAACATGGCTCGCGAAATTCGAGAGACCCCTATTTGGACGCCTTTGGCGTCCGCCTCTTTGTTCGGTCATAAAATTATGCAAGCATAATTTTGTGACGCTCACTTAAGGGCTATTGTTCGGCGAGGATGCTCGTCGGTTTTTGGCCCGTATGGAAGAGCGGCACCCGGAACCTCCGGAAGTTCGTGCCCGCATCCAACGGAATTACGAACTTTTCAAAAAGGCTTATGAGCGAGGCATGGCAAAGATGCGTGCCCGCGAAGCGGCCAACGGAGGTGATGACCCGTGCTTCAGAACCGTATAGAAATAAACAAGCTTATTTCTACATCACTCAGCGCCCTTGTCATTGCGCAAGCGCATGACCGGTTCGCCTCGGTAATAGGAATACCAGTATTCCTGCTACACTCGGCTCCTATGTCATTGCGAGGGGTGTAACCCCGAAGCAATCTCTATCCCGTATTTTATGAAACCTACGGTATATATCCTCTTCAATAGGCCTCGCGGTGTTCTTTATACAGGCGTGACAAGCGATTTGTGCAAAAGAATGGTTGAACATAAGCAAAGACTGCAAGGTTTTACCGCAAGATACAATGTCACGAAATTAGGGTACTGCGAATATTTTCAAGATATAAAGGATGCAATACAAAGAGAAAAACAGATAAAAGCTGGTAATAGGAAAAAAAAGATTGAACTGATAGAATCGCTAAATCCCCAATGGAAAGATTTATTTGAAGATTGTCTATAAATTAGGAAAGAGATTGCCACGGCCTAACGGCCTCGCAATGACAATCTAGACCCCCATACCCGCCTTATGTATTACGACTTAATGGATATTGTCGGGTAAAAAAGTTCAAAATCAATTCTCTTTGTCAGCCTTCAAGGATTCCTTGATGGCCTCTAGTTGTTCTTTTGTACAGGCCCCGGAGATGTAGATGATGTAGTCCCCGACAATCTTTTGCTTTTGGGGATTCATGTTGTAACTGTATTCCCAATGCAGGGGCAAGGTCTTCCCGTAGAACTGTTTCAGTTTCAAGGAATCTTCCGAGTTAAAAGAAATCAGGGGCCTTTCAAATATTTCAAAAGTCGATTCACGTGGGGTGGCCGCGCAATTCCATGGAACTGTACGGCACTCCAGCTTACCGTCTCCCTTGAGGGAGGTTACTTGCTTTGTACATAGGGAACCGCCGCCACTTATGTATTCAAGACCTTGCAAGAGTGGAACCTTTTTCTCTATGGCGGGAATGGATATGCTGAAACTGGTGAAGTAGCTGCCACTTGCTGCGGAGATGTCGACCTTGAAGGAGTTGTATTTCTTGTAGGCGTGGAGAGAAATGCCGCTTTCGCCGGGATTGAGTTCGGAACTGTTGTAAAAGCAGAAATCCGCAAAAATGGAGTCCCCCTGGGCGAAGGCTTGACCGCCAAGCAGGAATAGGACTAAAATAAGGGTAAAAGATGCCTTGTTCACCTTCAAAAGATAAGATTTTTTGCCTTTTCAAGGCCCTTTTTTGTATTTTTCGCCTATGAATTTTCATCCTTTTTTAAAGCTGTTCCTCTGTGCGGCCCTGCTCGCCCCTGCGGCTTTTGCCCAGGAGACGGTGGAGTCCGTCCGTCGCCAGATCAAGGCGGTGGAGGCGGAAACCGCCCGCGAAAAGTCGCTCCATGACACCGAGAAAAAACGCCACGCCGAATTCGTGGAGGTGGGCCGCAAAAAAGTCCAGGCCCTGGCCGCCCAGAACAAGACCCTGAAGGCAGAAATCGACTCCTTGAAGGCGGAACTGTCCCACCTTGCCGAGGCCCGCCAGAAAACTGCAGGCACTGTCCGCTGGTTCGAGGGCCGCAAGGCCAAGTACGGCGAGACCCTCGCAAAAGTTATCGACTCCCTGGCCCCCGTCTTTGAATCCGACTTCCCCTACCGCAACGAAGAAGCCGTCAAGAGCGTCCAGGAAATCGCGGGCCAGCTCCACAAGGGCCTCATCGAGGCGGACGACGCCCTGAACCGCACCCTGGAAGTGTTCTATGACCGCATCCGCCTGGGTTACACCACCGAGGTTTACAAGGGATTCTTGCAGGTGGACGCCCGCAGCGTGCCCGGCACCTACCTCCGCTACGGCGCGGTGGAGAGCATCTTTGTGAGCAACGACGGTAACGACGTGCTGTGGCTCTCCCGCGGGGCCGACGGCACCTACCGCTGGAACAACGTCTCCGACAACCTCGCCATGCGAACCGCCCTGAAGGACGTGATGAAGGTGGCCGAAGGCAAGACCGCCCCGAGGCTGGTGACCATTCCCGTGGTCGTTCCGAAGGAGGGGCTGTGATGAAAATCGGAATTCGGAATTCGGAATTCGGAATTGGAGGGGAACGCCTTCCCCTCGCTCGCACCGTGTCGCTCGCTACCCCTTCGAGCAGGGGCTCAGACGCCGCCCCCGCAACGCCCCGCTTTATTCGTTGGAGTGTTCTTTTCTTCGTCGCAGCTACCGCCCTGCTTGCTCCCGCAGCCTTTGCACAGCAGGCTCCTGCAGATATCGACGCCGTCAAGAAACGTGCGGAACTGAACAGCGCCAAGGCCGACCTGGAAGAAGCCCGCAAAAAGCGGGACATGGCCGTTGCCGCCCGCTGGAAAGACCGTGAGACCGCCAACCAGGAGCGGGAACTTTTCAACGAGAAGTATAACGAAAGCAAGGAGAAGGTGGACGCCCTGATGTCGGAGCGGGCCCGCCTCTTCGAAGACGTGCGCGTGGCTAGGGAAGACCTGGCGCAGGTCAAGCTGCAGGCCGAAAAGGCCCGTGCGGAATTTTTGTCTCTTGCGGCGGGCCCGGAGCGTCTGGAGGCCCTCGCCAAGTTCCAGGAACAGGGAATCCCCTTCAAGATTTCTGAACGGGTAGAAGTCCAGAACAAGGTCAAGAAGGAAATGGGCCTGTACAAGGACGACCCGGTCCGCATTGCCAAGGGACTGTTCGATGCCGCCCGCACGGAGATGGACTTTACCCGCGAAATCCAGATGGAACAGGGAGAACTGGTTTTTGGCCGGTCTGTGGCCCAGGGCATGCGCCTCCGCATGGGCGGCCTCTACGCCATGGAACTTGCGGACGCCGCCGACGGCCTCACCGGAATCAAGCCTTCGGCCCTGATGCTCCCCGTGGCCGGCGAAAAGAAGCGCAGTTTCAGTTGGCAAGAAAACCTGACGCCCGAGACCCGGAAAGAGATTGAAGCCGCCTTCGCCCATGCCAAGGATTCCGCCTTCGTCAACGTGCCGGTGGACGTGCTCTTGAGTACGGAACTTTCCTCCGAGCTGGCAAACCACCAGGAGACCACCTGGAAAGACGACCTGATGGAATTCTTCAGGAACGGCGGCATTCTGATGTATCCTATCGTGACGCTGTTCGGGCTTGGCCTGCTGGTAGCGCTGTGGCGGTTCCTGTGGCTTTTGATTGCGGGCTTTGGCGGCCTTTCTACGGGTCGCACCCTCAAGGCTCTCCGGAAGGGCGACCTGGAGACCGCCCGTGCCCAGGTGAAACGGGCCCACGGCAAGGTGGGGCGTGTCCTGAAGACGGTGCTTCTGAAGGACTATTCCGGCCGGGAGGCTGGAGAGAAGGCCCTGGAAGAGTTGTTCGCCCGTGAGGTCCCGAAAATCGAGAGCGGTCTCACCTGGATTTCGGTGTTTGCCGCTACCGCCCCGCTGCTTGGCCTCTTGGGTACGGTGATGGGCATGATCGAACTCTTCGACGTGATTACCATGCACGGCACTTCTGACCCGAAACTCCTGGCGGGGGGCATTTCTATCGCCCTCGTGACTACGGAAGCGGGCCTGATTGTGGCTATCCCGCTGCAGCTGATCCATACCTTCCTTACCAACAGGGCGGATTCTTTGCGGAGCCGCATGGAAAGCGCTGGCCTTGCGGTGCTGAACGCGTTGTGGGTCAAGGAAAAGTCCCAGGAAAACGCCTAAGGAACTGTCGGGAGTTTCTGTGGAAACCGTAAGCGAAATATCCGTCATCGAGGCGGCCTTCGGAATCCTCTTTCGGGGAGGGTGGGTGCTTGCGCCCATCTTTGCGCTGGGGTGGTTCGGATGGTTTTTGATGATAGAGCGCTACGGCTACTACTTTATGCTCAAGGGCGGCAGCGTGAACGGCGTGCTGGGCGGATTCTGGAAGAACCTGGAAAAGAAGGGGGAGGAAGAGGCCTTCAAGAAACTTTCCCGCCGCCCCTACGGTTATTTTTACGCCCTGGCATGCGACGTGCGGAAGTATCGTGACCAGGGCCCCGTGGCGGTGCGCAACGCCATGGAAGAGACCCGCCACCGCATTTCGGTGAACCTTTCCAAGTCTCTGAGGACCATCTCTACCTGTGCGGCCATCGCCCCCATGCTTGGCCTCTTGGGAACGGTGTCCGGCATGGTGCATACCTTCGAGACAATCCAGCTTTTTGGCTTCGGAAACCCGGTGCTCTTGGCCGACGGCATTTCAGAAGCGCTGCTTACCACCCAGGCGGGGCTTCTGGTGGCGTTCCCCCTGATGCTTGCCTACAACTACTTGGCGGGCCGCGTAGAAGACGTGGAAAAACAGGCCTGGAGCGAAGCGCTGAAGTATGAGTCCTATGTTTTTAAAGAGGTGACGCCGGTCGCGGACCGTGTTGCCGTTGCGGAGGAAAAATGAGTTTTATCCGTAAAAGATCGCAGGAAGGCGGAAAGATAGACGTGTCCCCCATGCTGGACATGGTGTTCATTCTGCTCATCTTCTTTATCGTGACGTCGACGTTCACCCGTGAGACCGGCGTGGACGTGACCAAACCCAAGGCAAGTTCTGCGAAGGACCTGGCCAAGGAAAGTATTTTGATCGGCGTGACCCGCCAGGGCACCATCCACATCAACGAGACCCAGGTGAACCTTTCCACCCTCAATACGGTGCTTCGCCAGATGATGGCCGAATCCCCGGATCGGCCGGTGATTATCGTGAGCGACCGGGACGCCCCCAACGGCGTGGTGGTGGACATTCTGGACGAATGCAACCTGGCCAAGGTCCGCAAGGTTTCCATTTCGGCGAATAAGGAGGAATAGTGTTTAGACGAAAGAACGCTCCATTGCTCCGCAATTTCGCTACAGACGGGAGACGAAAGATTTATAAAGGGGAAAGCCTTCCCCTCGCTCGTACTTTGTTACTCGCTACCCTTTCTAGCAGGGGCTCAATCGCCGCCCCCGCAATGCCCTGCTTTATGTACATGCTATTCTTCTTGAAAAAAATTTCTTTCGTCTATCGTCTTTCGTCTATCGTCTAAATCATGCTCGACTTTCTCGCGAAATATCTCCGGTTCCCGGTAGCGTTCGTGCTCTCCTTCGTGGTGAGTGCGGTGTTTTTCCTTGCGGTGCCGGTGCTGAACGCCCTCTTTTTTGACAAGGGTGCCAAGGCGGAAAAGCAGCTGGAAACCGTCACCGAGGTAGAAGTCCTGGTGAGCGAGAAAAAGCCAGAGGTAAAACAGAAGGTCATCCGCACCATCGTGAACCCCAATCCCTTCAAGATATCCTCTAACATGGGAGTCTCCCGCAGCCAGAATTTCCAGATGGACTTGTCCTTGGCCCGCGGTGCCGCAGGGGACGGCGTGGCCGTTGGCACGGGCTCCATGGAAAACGTGGTTTATGAGGCTGGCGAGGTGGACGAACAGGCCCAGCCCCTGAAAGAAGTGCAGCCCGCCTTCCCCGAAAAAGCGAAAAAGCTTGGCCTCTCGGGCTACGTGAAGGTCTATATCGTCATCGACGTCTACGGGGACGTGGCCCAGGCAAGCATCATGAGCCAGGACCCTGCAGGTTACGGCTTCGATACCGAAGCCCTGAAGGCCGTGCGTCAATGGAAATTCTCTCCCGCTAAACTTGGCGGCTACCCTGTGGCGCAAAAGGCCACGAAGGAGTTCCGCTTTGTCAAGTAGATTAGACGAAAGAACGCTCCGCTTACAGCGTCGCTACAGACGAAAGACGAAAGAAGTGAATGCAGGGAGGCGTTCTTTCGTCTTTCGTCTTTCGTCTTTCGTCTTGCTTTTTATCTTTGCGGTTCCTCTATTCGCGGCCGAGGATTACTTTTTCAAGGCCAACGAGCTTTATGACCAGGGAAAATTCAAGGAGGCGGTGCCGCTGTACCGTGCCGCCATTGACGAGGGCCGTTACGAGCCTTTCGCCTGGTTCAATTTAGGGAACGCCATGGTCCAGCTGGACCGCAAGCAGGTGGCTCTGGTGGCCTACAAGCGCGCCGTGGAACTGTTGCCCACCTTCGAGAAGGCCTGGATGCTCATGGGGGATCTTTATTACCTGAGTGGAGACGTGGGGGAGGCCATCGCGTCTTATAACCGGGCCATTGAACTTGGGGTGGAATCGGACCACGTGCACTTTGCCCTGGCGGAATGCTACCTGAAGGGGCGCGACTGGACTTTGGCCCAGAAGAACTTCGAGCGAGCCTTGCAGCTGAACCCCGACCGCATGGACGCCTGGTACGGCCTTGCCGAAGTCTACGAGAAGTTGGGCGATTACGAATACGCCATCAAGACCCTGCAGAACGCTCTGCAGATGACCGCCACCGCCGGGGCCGATGTCCACTTTACGCTGGCCTACTACTACCGCAGCATGGACTCCACCAGGCTTTCCCTGAACGAAATGGAAAACGGTCTGCTGATGGACCCAGAAAACGTTTCTGCCAGGCGCTACCTGGCCCAGATGTATGTGCAGAACAATTCCCCCTGGATGGCGATTTTCACCTTGGAAGAGGGACTCCGCCACAAGAAGGGCAAGGGCGATTTGAACCTGGATTTGGGACAGATTTACTTTAGCCAGAAACGATACGACGAAGCCTTCGAATGCTACATGAAGGCCTGGCTTGCCGGAAATTCCCAGGGTCGTATCGGCGCCGAGAACGTGGGCCACGTGTATTCCAACGCCGGCGATACCGAAAAGGCCGAAAGCCTTTACAAACGCATCCGGGAAAAGAAGTAATTTTCTCCTCCGAAAGAATAATTAAGAAAATCCATTTTGTTCTATGGAAACGCTTTTTTGTTTTATGAATTCTTGTAAAAATTGTAGTTAGTTGTAAAATTGGCGGTTTTTCCTTAAATTGACCATATTTGTTTTCTCAAAAAATACGGTAGAGTATTGTTTTTTTGTTGAAAAAAGTTTAACTTAAAAACAGATGAAACCGGTTTTTGATTATCAGAGTTATCGAGAATTTATCCTAGACTATTACAGAGAGCGGAAGCGTTGCTCGTCGTTTACGTGGCGTGGATTTGCTGCGCTTGCGGGTTTCGCATCGGGCTCATATCTCAAATTGGTATGTGATGGCAAAACCCGTCTTTTGGAAGAGGGTGCCAAGAAAACAGCTATCGCTATGGGACTTGTTGGATTTGAGTTTGATTATTTTGTTCTAATGGTTCGATATGAGAACGCCAAAACGGAAAGAGAAAAAAGAAAATGTTTTGAAGAGTTGCAGTCGTTGCGGGCGGCAAGCAATGTGCGACTTTTAGGAAATGAGTATTATGCTTACTATGAAACCTGGAAACATTCCGTAGTCCGTGAGATGGCTCCGTTGATGCCAGGAGCGTCGCCTAGTGAAGTTGCCAGGGCTTGTAGGCTTCCGTTGACTGCCACCGATGTTGCTGAAAGTCTTCATTTTTTATTGGGTGCGGGATTTTTGACCCGCGACGAAAATGGAGATTACCATCAGACCAAACGTTCGCTTACAACAGGCGACATGAATGTGGTTTCTGTTGCAATCCATTCCCTTATCCGTAAAATGGGAGAGTTTGCTCTTGATGCCTTTGACGTATTGCCCATTTCGGAAAGGCATTTTAGCGGGCTCACGATGGGCGTGACTGAAGAAAGTTATAAGGAAGTGGTCAAGGAACTTGCAGAATGTCGCAAGCGAATAGTATCCATTGTGTCGAAAGATAAAAAGCTAGAAAAGGTGTGCCGGCTGAACATACAATTTTTTCCATTGACGGAAAAAATGTATGAGGATTCGAACAAGAAGGGCAAAGGGGATTGATTATGAAAAGATTTGTAGATACGGCGTTTTTTTGTGTATTAGTCGCCGTATTTAACGCATGCTCTGATGTTAAGGATACTGCCGGCACGGATGAACAGAGCGAGGGCGTTGTGGCCATTGCCGAAAAGACCGTTTCGGGCGTATCTCAGAAGGGGCCCTTTGTGAACGGTTCCAGTGTGACCGTTCAAGAATTGGATGGCGAAACCCTGGCGCAGACCGGTCTTGGATTCGAAGGAAAAATCAAAAACGACATGGGAGAGTTCTCAATAAACGTAAAACGGCTAGAATCCCAGTATGCCCTTTTGAAGGCTACCGGTTTTTACCGTAACGAGGTCACAGGCGAAAGATCCAATAGCCAGGTGACACTTTACGCGCTCACGGACCTTTCCGACCGTGATGAGGTGAACGTAAACCTGCTTACACATTTAACATACGAACGTTCTTTGTATCTGACATCAACGGATTCCCTGTCCGTTAAAGGGGCGAAGAAACGGGCTGAGTCGGAGGTGTTCAAGTCTTTTGAAATTGAGGGGGATTTCTCTCCTGCAGAAGACCTAAACATTTTCGGAGAAAGTGAACAGAGTGCGGCACTGCTTGCTTTGTCTGTTCTGATGCAAGGAGATTTGTCTGAAGCGGCATTCAGTGAGCGACTTGCTGATTATGCGGCAGATATCGAAACTGATGGAATATGGAATGATGTAAAGATTGCGACAGCTGTTGCCGATTGGGCGTCAAATCAAGGTTTGAATGGCGGATTGGCAAGGATTCGTAGCAATGTTTATGCTTGGGGAATGCTTATGGGTGTACCCAATTTCGAAAAGTATGTAAACAATTTCTGGTGGCAAAATTATGGTCTTGGACTTTGTGATGCCAAGCGTGAAGGGATGGTGAGGCAAAACATAAATGAATTGAGCGAAAGTTACGGGTCCTACTTTATTTGTACGAATTGTGAGTGGCGTATCGCTACAGACGTAGAGAAAGATACCTTCGGCTGGAAGGATTCTACCGATGGCGCAATCAAGGAGGGGAATGTTACAGGTTTCATCTATGTCTTTGACAACGGCGCCTGGCGTTCTGCAAGCGATGTAGAAGCTCATCTCGGTGGCTGCGTGGCGACGATAGCAGATTCTGTTGGAAAAATTGGTTCAACCTATTACACCTGTAAGTTAAAACAGTGGGTTGAATCCTCTGTTGTTGAGTATGATACTTACCACTGGACCGCGGGTAAGGATGGTGACAGCCAGTGGGGAAATGTGAATACAAAGAGTTGTTATGTGTTTGAAAATGGAGAATGGCGTTTAGGAAACGGAAACGATTGTTCGATTGGTTTACGTGGCTGTACAATGGTTCGTCAAGATACGGTGGGATTGGGCTCTGACAATGTGTGGTACAAATGTGATGTTGGGAACTGGCGTGTGGCGACGAATATTGAAAAAGATACTGCGACATGGGGTGCCGGAGAATTTGACGGTGAAGTTCGTGCAGGCCAGGTAAATGATAAAGTCTTCTATATCTATGGAGAAGGTGATAAAGCTTGGCGCACTGCCACTACGCTGGAGTATGACACCTATCAAAAGGAATGTTCCGAAGACGGGAAAATTGTGGATGGCCGAATTAATCCTTCATTCAAATATGTTTGTGATGATGGTGCTTTCAGGGTGGCAACAGAAAATGATGTTCTTGCAGGTGTGGGATGTACGAATTACACGGAGGGTGAATTCAAGATTTTAAGTGGACAATATTCTTACTATAAGTGTGAATCGTCTGTTTGGAATTTCACGACTGAAAAGCTGAATAAGGGTGTGATAATAGATGAGCGAGACGGTCACGAATATAAAACGGTAGGTATCAAGTCGCAGCTATGGATGGCTGAAAATTTGAATTACAATCCTGGGCAAGGTGGTGCTGGTGATGAAGCTTATGATTGGTCTTGGTGCTATGCCAATGATCTAGATAAATGTGATACTTATGGCCGTTATTACACCTGGGCTGCGGCAATGGATTCAGCAATGACCGGTTGCGGATATGGTTCAATATGCTCTTCGGCGTTGCCGGTCCAGGGTGTCTGTCCTAGCGGTTGGCACTTGCCAAGTATGGATGAATGGGATACCCTGATTAATGCAGTGGGCATGTCCACTGCAGGCGTCAAGTCCCAAAATGGATGGGAAGAGTATGGAGTAGAAAATACGAATGCTTTCGGGTTCTCTGCATTGGCTGCTGGTGATTGTTCTAATGGCAGTTTTTACAATAGGGATGGCCTAGTCGCATATTTCTGGAGCTCCGATGCGAAAAGCGTTTACTTGCGCTTCGATGATTACGGCTTTTTTACTAGTGGCATTACTAAGGATAGTGGCTACTCTATTCGTTGCCTTCGGGACTAGGCTGCCAGTCTACGTGCTTGTTCCTGATGACAAGGAGTGGCAAGCAGGGTCTGGCTTTTAACCCCGCCTTGGGCGGAAAGGGATGATGATATGAAGAAAATGGGAAATACTGTGCTACTAGTGTTACTTGCCATATTGTGCAGCGTAATGCTTTCAGGTTGTGGTTTTGGACGCGTTCATCGATGTATGGAAGCTCATCCAGGTTGTCGTTGGAATTGCGAACTTCAGTACGGTTGGACGGGGTATCATGGGGCTCAGCATGATGAACTTGTACAAAAGGCTGCGGCAGAACGCTGTTATTGGTAAAGGAGATGTGAAGTATGAGAAAAGAAACGCTTATTGTTTATACATTCGCTTTTGTCTTGTTTGGCTGTGGTGATGAAGTCACCAAGGTCTACAACACTTATCCAGATACATCAGTTTCGATACTCGAATCAGAGAAAAAGCTGTCAAAGCAAGATTGCGATAGTTTAAATATTGGGGATATAGTATTCATAAAGGATTCTGCGTCCGTATATACATGCAATGGAAAAGAATGGATTTCTCTCAGGGGGCTAATGGTCGTGATGGCCAAAATGGAACAGATGGACATGACGGACAAAATGGAGAAAATGGCTCCGATGGTAAGAATGGGTTAGATAGGTTAGGTTGTTCCATAGTTCCGAAGGATATTGATTCCTTGAAAATTTCTTGTGGAAAGGATACCACCAGTTTGTTCATAGGTATAAATGATGAAATCTCAGGAGAGAAGCCGAATATCCTGGTTGATGAACGAGACGGGAAACAATACAGAATTGTCACCATAGGGCGGCAAACTTGGATGGCTGAAAATTTGAACTATGAATACAACAAAGGTTCTGCACAGAGTGTCTGTTCTACGGAAGAAAATGGAGTCTGTTTACAATATGGATGATATTATACCTGGGCTGCGGCCGTTGATTCCGACGCTATTTTTTCAAAAAGTGGGGCAACATGTGGATATGACAGCAAATGTGGTTTGGACGGAACTACCGTCGTTAGGGGTGTATGCCCCAATGGTTGGCATTTGCCTTCAAGCAAGGAATGGCTAACGTTAAGGAGTATTATGGGAACTCCTGACATGTGGTGGTCAGATACAAAGTACGGCGCAAATTATGATTCATATGGTTTATCCGTACTTGTGTCCGGTCGTTGTACAAGAGGAGGAAGTCTGCAAAATGACTTTTCTTGTAATCCAACACCCCAAACCACCTCGGGATCTCTTGTGGAAGAAGCTTATTTTTGGAGTTCAGACGAATATGATTACACTAACGCCTACTATTGGAGTTTAAATAGGAATAGTTTTAGCTGGGATGCCTCCGGTAAAAACACTATGTACAACAACAAATCCCAAGCATATTCTGTTCGTTGCGTGAAGGATTATTAGCATGATTCGAATATTAGACGCTATTCTTATTTTGGTGTATATGCTAAAACCGGAGAATACGTTCTGTTTTATTATCCCAAGGGCAGCCCCGTGAACGATATGATCAAGATGCTTTTGCGTTAGGGATCGTTGCACGCAGGTGGCGAGACTTGCGACAAATCTTTCGACGGAGTTTGAAATGACATGTCGCAAGGCTCGATGAGCCCCGCGGCTGATCCTCTCTAGGTTCTCGCGGGGCGAGCAGAGCCCGACCCGGCCTCCCTTCGGCAAACTCAGGGCTCTGGCCGGGGAACGCCCTAAGGGCGCATTTTTATTTGATGGCAAGGGCCTTGGCGACACATTCCGGCGAGACGCCGATAGAGCGTAGGTACTTGGCTATTTTCTTGTCGCGGGCGGCGTTTGTCTTTGCGGCCTCGGCCTTGGCGGCGGCTTCGCCCTCCCGGCGGGCAGTTCCCAGGCGGGTCGATACTTCTTCTTTCGTAACCATATCTGCTGCTACCTCCGTGATGAATGTGCTTGCCGAGTTGCGGACCCGCATGCGTTCGTAGACGTCTTCCAGGACTTCGTCTTTCCCTTTTGGAATTCGGTTGGCCGTGGGCATCTTCTTGAAAAGTTCAATCCACTCGTTTTCTAGTGAATTGGACTTTCGCGAAACGTATTTGGTCAAGTCAATTACAATATAACTTTTTTTCGTATAGACGGGCAAGGGCTTGGATTTTTTCAAATCGGAAAGGCGGAAAAGGGCGAATTCTTCGCGGTAGTCTTTGCAGAAGTCTACATTGAAGTTGCATATCCAAATGGAATAGACTGTGGGCATTCGGTAGGGGTGTTCCGTCCGCTCCTTTTTGGAAATTTCATTGTCCAGGGTGATTTTTGCGTTGATCGTGAGCAATGAGGAATAGAGTTCAATGCGGTCGAGGAAATCTTCGTGACTTGCCCGTTGCATTTCGATATCGATGAACCGTCCGTCCATGGTGCGGGCGTGGATGTCGAAGCGGGCTGTCTTTTGTTTTGTTGTCAGTGAGCTCAGCTTGACCGTTGGCTTTAGGTTTTCAATTGAAATGATTTTATGCTCGTCGTCAAAATGCAAAATGGCGTTCAAAAAATGGATGAGTGTTTTGGGCTTTTCAAAGATTTTCTTGAAAACCACGTCGTATGTGGGGTCAAAGAAGGTTCGTTTCTTTAGCTCGGCCTCTTTCTTGCGAATGGCTTGTTGACGGAGGCTTTGACGGTCTGTCTTGTTTATTTTGTAGTTCGTGTTCATGCACAGTACTCCTTATGAAAAATGACATCCTTTGGGGGATGTCGTGGCGCACTATGCCGAACTGTAGGAGAAATGTAGTTTATGTGTGGAAAGCGGCAAGATGAGCTTTGTAAAAGTTGTGTAAAAATGTTTCTTTTCTACATTTGTCCCCATGGCAAAGAAAAAAAAAGTTTTTAAGTCGGCGGCCCTTTCCCAGGCGAACCGCAGTAGGGAACAGCGCCTGCGTGAAAATCTGATTCAGGTGGTGAACGGCCAGAGCCGTTTGTTGAACCGCCCTGAAGATTTGTACGAAATGTTGGCGGATGGTCTTGACGACATCGAGACATTCAAGGACCCTCGGGAACAGTTGGAACTTTTGGCCTGGACCTTGCGGGCGGACTTTATCGCCTTCAAGGCGGACACCGACGAGGAGAAGGAAGGCTGGGACGCCCTCTTCTACGATGCGGGAACCTTCTTTGTGGAACTGGCCTCCCAGTATACCGACAAGGATTACGTGGCGGACTTGGTTCACGATCTTGCGCTAAGGCACGTGGGTGGCGAAGGCCGCTCCGTGGTGTTCCTGAGTGTGGAGGAGTTCTTGCCCAAGGAACGGGCCCAGGCCCTGCTTGCGGAACTTCTGGATGCCGTGACGGAAGTGGACCAGGGCAACCGGGAAGACATCCTGGATGCCATCTGCGACATGGCGGATTCCATCAAGGATGCGGCCACATTCGCTAAGGCGGCCCTTTTGAAGGACCCCGACAAGAGCAACGCCACGCTAATCGATATCGCCAACGCCCAGTTTATGGCGGGGAATCTGGAACTGGCCAAGCAGTGGCTTGGCGACGTGCGGAATCCCGGTGCCGAAGACGAAGAGGCATTCTTGGATTTACAGGCGGCCATTGCCGACAGGGAAGGCCGTAAGTCCGATTGCATCAAGATGGCCCATGCCTTGTACGAGAAGTTCCCGAAGGTGGTGAACCTGGGCCGCCTCTGCGCGTTCGTGTCGGCACAGGAGGCCACCAGTTTACTGCAGGAATACGCCCGCTTCCGCAGCGGGAACGGCCTGGAGATGGACTTTATGCAACTGCTGGTGAGCCTGAAGGCCTACACCGTGCTGGAAGAATACCTGGACATGTTCGAGAAGGAACTCACCGTGCAGGATGCCCAGGACCTGAACGAAATTTCCGACGCTCTGGAGAAGGACGGCCAGAAGGCCCTGGCGCAAAGGATTCGCGACTGGACGGTAGAAGAACCCGAAGAGGCCGAAGGATTTGATAATCGAGATTCGTAATATTATCTTTCGTCTTTCGTCTGTAGGCCCGTAGGGCCGTTCTCTCGTCTAATTAACTATATTCCCTACCATGAACAATTCCTCTACACGTAGCAAACTTCGCGACGAAGTATATACCCAGATGATGTGCGCCCAGGCGCGCCTCTCCAAGGATCAGAACACCCAGATGGGGGCGGTTCTCGTCTCTGCCGAGGGTCGCGTTATCAGTACCGGATACAACGGGGCCCCGGCGGGCTTTGACGACGAGACGGTACCCTACACCCGCGAAAAGCAGAAACTGGCCTACGACATCCTGGATGCGGATTCCGGCGAACTGCTGAGCCATCACGAGTTCGAGGCCAACAAGTACCCCTTCATGGTTCATGCCGAAATCAATGCCCTGCATTACGCCCGCGGGAAAGTTCCCCCTGGCTCCAAGCTGTACGTGATTGGCTTCCCCTGTGAGCGCTGCGCCCTGGATGTGAGCCTTTCGGGCGTGGCCGAGGTGTTTGTGACCAAGGACGATTACGACCCAAAGTCTACGCTGAACAACAGCCGCGACACGGCCTACTACATGTTCGCCCAGGCGGGCATCGTGGTGACCCTCTGCGGCAAGCGCCTGCGTCCCGTGGTCTCTAAGCCGAAGGAATAGACCCGCGTAACAGTCCCGTTACTTGCGGTCCATGACCCACTTGACGGCATCGGCGATGGTGCTGACTTTCACGATTTCAACTCCCTGAATGCTTTCGGGGAGTTTTCCGTTTCCGGGAATCAGGGCCTGGTTCATCCCCAGTCGTTTGGCCTCTTTCAGTCGCTGCTCCAGAAGGTGGACGCTGCGGATTTCGCCGGAAAGCCCCAGTTCTCCCATGGCGATGGTCTGCCTCGGCACGGGAATCCCCAGATGGTTACTCACGATGGCGAGGGCGAGGGCCAAGTCCGAAGAAGTGTCGTTCACCTTCATGCCGCCCGCGATGCTGGCAAACACGTCGGAGGCCCCGATGGAAATGCCGCCGAATTTTTCCAACAGGGCGAGGATGATGGTGAGCCGCTTGGGGTCGATGCCTGCCGCCACCCGCTGGGGTACGGCAAAACTGGTCTGGCTAACAAGGGCCTGTGTCTCGAAAAGCATGGCACGGGTACCTTCCATGGTACAGCACACCACGTTACCTGGGGTAGGAGGAGTCCCTTGCTGCAGGAACACGAGACTCGGGTTCAGCACGGGAGTGAGGCCGTGGCCCGTCATTTCCAGCACGCCGATTTCGTCGGTAGCGCCGAAGCGGTTTTTGATGGAGCGGATAATGCGGTACTGGTGATTCCGGTCGCCCTCGAAGTAGATGACCGTATCTACCATGTGTTCCAAGATGCGGGGGCCCGCAATCTGGCCGTCTTTGGTCACGTGCCCAATGAGCACGGTAATGCAGCCCGTGTTCTTGGCAAAAACCATCAGGTCCAGGGTGCATTCCCGGAGCTGGGACATGGAACCCGGCGTGCCGGAAAGGTCCTGCTTGTAGACCGTCTGGATGGAGTCGATGACCAGAATCTGGGGCTTGACCTTTTGCGCCTCGTCCAGGATTTTTTCTAGGCTGGTCTCGCATAGCAAAAGCATGTCGCTACCGGCCACGTTCAGCCGTTCGCTCCGGAGCTTCACCTGAACGGCGCTCTCTTCGCCGCTCACATACAGGCTCTTGACTCCGGCGGCGTTCATCACCGCCAGGGTGGAAAGTACTAGGGTGGACTTGCCGATGCCCGGGTCGCCGCCGATAAGCACCAGGGAGCCGGGAGCAAAACCGCCCCCCAGTACTCGGTCTAGCTCGCTGTTGGCGGTGCTGAGCCGCCGGGTGTCTTCGGCGGCCACATCTTTCAGGGCCACCACCTGGTGTACGGGGCCGCCTAGCCCTCGACCGGAGCGGACGCCCTCCGGCGTGATTTCGACGGAATGTTCTTTCAGGGTGCTCCAGGCTCCGCAGAATGGGCACTTGCCTGCCCATTTGGGGGTGGTGTTGCCGCATTCGGTGCAAAGGTACACCAATTCTTTTTTTGACTTTGTTTTAGATACTGCTACCATGTGCACTAATATAACTAAAATGCCGTGACAAAACGTGTCATTTTAAAAAATAGTGTACAAAAATGCAGTAATTTGGTGCGAATTGCGCTGATTCTACTCTTTTACGGCATCCAGAAGAACATTGGCCGTTGCTACGCAGCGGACGGCGTAGCCATAGCTCTTTAGGTAGGTCTGATTCTTTGCCCCACTTGTGGAAAGATACCACATGTATGCATTACTTTTGTCTATATCTGTTGATGTCCAGTAACGGGCGTATGCATCGCCCTTATAAGAAGAGCCCCATTCTCCGGTAGGTATGGCGCTGAATCCAGAAGTATTTCCGCAAGTTTTTCCCCATTCTCCGGTTTCGGCCATCAGGGCGTCGGCACTTCCGCAGATTCCGTTGAGCCATTGGCTGTTTGCCATCAGCTCTTCCATCTGCTCGTTGGAGGGCAACGTCCAACCTTCCGGGCAGGCAAGGTTGGCCGCATCAAAGGTGTATAGGCGTCCTCTTTGTACGCAGTTGTCGTTGTCGGGGCACTTGATTCCGTCTGGATACTGCTCTAGTGGCCCGCCGAATCGAAGGTCGTCGACCATCCAGATTAGTCCTGCGATTTTTGCAACCCGGTAGGTCATGCCATCGCGTGTGTCTGTAAAGGCATTGCAGTCCTCGCAATCAGTTGCCTTTGTGATTTCGTGATCATAGGTGTAAATCTTGCTAGAAGAGGACTGCTCTTGGGAAGATGAGGATAGAGTTTCTGAAGAACTAGAGGACCCTTGCAAAGAAGATGACGACGAGGATTCTGAGGAATTAGACGGACCTGAGGAGTGTTTCCATTCCTTCACTTCGGTCAGTTTTACCGTGCCGTCGGCAACGCAGCGGATGGCGTATCCGTAATCTTTCTGATAGGTTTGGGTCTTCAATCCTTTCAAATCGCCCAGGTACCATTCGTAGGCGCTTTGGATATCGTATTCTGTAGAGGTCCAGTAGCGAGCATACCCGTCCATCCTGGTGTAGTCGTGGTTGAATTCTCCTGTGGGCACGGCAGAGAATCCGTAGGTGTCGTAGCCTGGGTAGTCCCAACCCTCGACAGCCCTCATATAGACTTCGTTATTGAAATAGGTTTCGTTGTTCCTGTTGACGTTGATGTAGTCGTAAAGTTTTTGCCATTCCCTGTGTTCGGGTATATGGAATCCCTTGGGGCATACGCCTCTGTGGGGGTATTTTATTTTTGTGCCGCATGATTTCCAAAGCATGCAGTCCGTGTCATCCATGGCCGCTGCAAAGGAATATAGATAGCCGGTTTCCTTGCAGTTGTCCTTCTTATTGCACTTGATGTAGTAAGCGAGTTGCAATTCCGGGTCGTAGTAGCGTAGGTCTTCGGACATCCAGACCATGCCATCAATTTCTGTGACGCGGTAGATGTTACCATCTCGGGAATCCACGAAGGCGTTACACTCCTCGCAGGTTTTTATGATACCGCTAGGGGTCGTGGAGTGGCTATCCTGTGAATCAGGGCTGTCGTCTGAAGATTCTGAAGACTGGGCTTCGGTGATTGAACTAGAAGATTCTTGTTGATTCTTTGGAACGATGTTGCGGTAAAGGCTTTTTCCGTCTTCGACTTTGCAAAGGCAATCGTCAAGATTGCGCTCATTTGCATCTGCGACCATAGGCGCCAAATCCCCGTCGGTCCCCAACTTGTATGTGCAACCCGAAATTTGGACCCAGATATTCATGTATTTCTGTTCGGTAATGATCTTGATGTTGTAGCGATTCTTGGCCTTGTCGTATTCAGCAGAAGTGCATCTTGCGTAGAACGACAGCTTATAAGCCATATATTCGGTAAGCTGATCGCAGATGTGTTCTGCTATAAAGTCATTGCGGTCGAGGCTGGTGGACCAAGTGGCACTTTCGTCTATGTCGAACTGCTCATTACAGCGGGCGGCAAATTCTGCCTCTGTGGGGCCAGAAGAACTGGAAAAGTCTTCTGCGGAAGAACCCGAATCTCCACCGCAGGCGCTCAAGCAAAGGGTGCCAAGAATTGCTGTTGCCACTAACAGGTTTTTCATCTTCTTGTTTCTCCAAAAAATTTCAAAACTTTACTGCCAACTGTTCAGGAATCCCATGCCCAAGTTGAAGCGGATGCGGGTGGGTGCGAACCTTTTGGGAATCAGGGGCAGGTCGATGGGGTTTAGCTTGTTGCCATCTCCGTCTTCTTCGCCGATGCGGTCCAGGGCCCGGGCGAATGTAAGGGACATGTCCACCGGGATGCTTTCGAAAAGTTTGTTGGACCATCGGATGCCAAAACCTGCGGAGCGGTCCCAGAATCCGTGCTTGGTGAAATTGTCGGAGTTGTTCCACTTGCCGTTCCATGCGGCTCCCGCCTGGGCGAACACGTCAAGGTACAAATCCCTTGTGCTGAAAATCCACAGGCGCTTGCGCCAGTCGTCGTAGACGGGGAACAGGTAGTGGATTTCTGCTATGGCAGTCTTGGTGCCTGAGCGGGTGTAGCTTTCGTTGCTACGCACGTAGGGGTAGCCTTCCAGGAATACGGCGTTGTAGTAGTAAGAATCCAGGGTATCTTCCTTGGCGTCGGTACTCCAGTTGAAGATCCCGCCCAGCTTGCCTCCAGCGGCAAGCCGTGCGCCCGTTAGGGGGCTCTGGACAGACCCGTAAAGGTTCAGGTCCACCTGGTGGATGTTGAAATTCCTGTAACGGGGCTTGATGGAGCCGCTTTCGGTGACGTAGAAACTTTCGGCGAAGGTGCCCGGCCTGTACAGGTCGCTGTTGGAATACTGGTAAGTGACGACGGCGCCATTCCCCTGACCGCTGATTCCCGAACCGTCTTCGCCTTCGTGGTCGCCGTACAGTCCGAAGGTGGCGAGGGCGCTTATCCGCTTGTGGTAAGTCCAGGAGAAATCGTCTTCGTACAGGTTGAAATCCGCCCAGTCGTAGCCCAGGGCCACCTGCAAGGTGTCGATGGACTTGAACAGGCTGTAGCCAGCCATGCCCGCCACGGCCTGCTGGGAAATGGCGTAGTGGTTGAACCCGAGGGAGTCTCCGCCGTGGGCGCGCACGTCTTCGTAACGGACGGTATCCCTGCTGGTGTAGTTGGCGTAGCTGTAGTTGATTCCAAGGTCAAGAGGTGTGCTCCTGTTGAGCCAGCTTACAAAGAATTCTTTTTCTTGCTCGGGATTCAGGCCGTCGGCGTTGATGTAGTCGATGCCCTTGCCCAGCTCAAGCAGTAGCCCCAGCTGCACGACGTTTTTCTTGAGAGGATCGCTGAGGATTGCCAAGAGCCCAAGCTTCGCCTTGCGTTGGCCTTCGCCGAATACGGTCAGGTCCGGGGCGTTCTCGTTGAAACTCAGGAGGGGCACGAACAGCGGTATAAAGGGGATGGGATGGTAGTCCTGTTCGCCTCCGGCCAGCTCCCGCGACTCCAGAGGGATGAACTTCTTTTCGGGCCTCAGGGGGCTTCCGCGCAGCACGATGGGGGCGGGCGTTTTTTTCGTGGAGTCGGCGGCTTGTGCGCTGGTCAGAGATTGTGCAATTTGAGCGCTGGTCAGGGAACTTGCAGCCACCTTGACCTTCAGGGTGTCCCGCATTTCAATCTGGAAGGTGCTGTCCCGTTCGGCAAGGACCGCTTCTGGCGTGCACAGGCGATCTTCTGGCGGGCATACGCTCCAGAGGGTGTCCGGCACGGTGACGGTAGAGTCCCGATAGGTCACGACGACACTGTCGACGGTCACGCTATCCGGAACTGCATCGCGGTAGGGCAGTTTGTAAAGGGAAAATCCGTCCTGGTCGTATTGCGTAAAGTACAGCGTGTCGTGCCCGAGGGTTGGGGTGAAGGCACCGCCCACTACGTTGGTGAGGGGCCGCTCCGCCCCGGTGGTAAGATCCTTCTCTATCAGGTTGAAAATGCCGTTCCGGTTGCTGGCGAATACAATCTTTTCGTTGGAGAGCCAGTTGCCGTCCCGTTCGTCAAAGAGGGTGTCGCTTACGGTCTTGAAATTCTTTCCGTCACTGTCGATGATGGCAAGTCCCCGGTGCACGTCGTCAAAGAATCCGAAGAGAATCCGCTTGCCGTCTGGGCTCACCTTCGGACTGTAGATGTTGAAGTAGCGGAGCTTGCCGTCTGGGACGTATAGGTCAACAGGGTCCTCGGCAGAGAGTTCGCCGAAGTCGGCGTTGAAAGGAACCTTGCTCAGGATGAATCGGGTGCTTTCGCCATCTCGGCGGGCAAAGACCAGGAATTTACCGTTGGGGTCGAAGGCGGGGAACACCGCGTTGGCCAGGTGGGTCAAGAAATGTTCGTTCTTGCTGGTGTCACTTAGGGCGATGTCGAAGTGGGCGCGACCGTTCCGGTCCCGGTTCTTGAAAGAGACGTAGGCGAGGATAGGCCCACGCAGGCTGTCTTCGTACACGTCGATACCCTTGTCGAACCAGGGTTTCTTGGCGCGGAAACCGGACTGGGCGTAGTCCGAAATGTCGATGGGGTTCGTGTCGGCGCTGTCGCTTGCGTCCTTTTCGATGGCGATGTTTCCGATTTCAACTCCCGCGACGGTGTCTCTCGTCTCACTAACCGGCATCTTGAACACCGCTCCGTCGAACCAGGCTCCGCCGAAGTTTGAAACTCCGTAGAGGTTTCCGCCAGCCACCACGGGAAAGTCCTGCCAGAAGGCGTTCTCGGTCATCTTGGTTCCTTCCACCAGGGGGCCGAGAGAATCTTTTTGCGCCTGGTAGTGTTCCGTAATCTCTTTTTTCCAGGCCTCGTACAGGTCGTCTTCTGAAACGCCCAGCACTTTTTCCAGAGCGCCGGAGAGGGTTACCCGATAGGGCTTGGATAGTTCCTTCCAGATTTTCGGGATGGCGTCTTCGCCGTACTTTTTGGCGATGTAGCGCACCAGGCTAAAGCCCTGGGTGTAGGGGCCAAGTTCTGCCTCCAGGGAGTTGTCCGAAAAATCGTGCATATAGGTGAGCGGCATCAGATCGTCGTTCAGGGCTGCCGTACGGAGCAACATGTCTCGGTGGGTGTCCCAGGCGTCAAAGCCCATGCGGCTGGATTCGAACTGGGCGGTACCTTCGGCAAACCACAGGGGCTGCAGGGTAAAGGGGAGCATGGTGGCAAAGTCGCTGATGGTGCGCTCGTTGTAGTAGTCGGTGTAGCTGAACTGGAACCCGTACAGGTTCGGCGGCAGCTTGGAGGCGCTTTCGATGCTCACCAGGTGGCTGAATTCGTGGGTCACCACGTCGGCGACCCAGCCGTGGCTGCTCCTGATCTTGAAATCCCAGTTGGTAAGCCACAGGTTGATGGAATTTTCTGCCGGTATGGCGGCCCCGTTGCTGAACAGCGCATTGTTCAGTACGGCGCTTATACGGGGGAGTGGTTTGTTGTAGCGGTTGACTACGGAATCATAGACAGCCTCGGCATAGGTCGCTACCGCAGAGGCATGTTCCGAGTATTCGGCGGGGTAGATAAACTGAAAATGTTCCGTGCCTGCGGTTTTCCAGTCGATATGGCTCTGGTTGCCGTAAAAACCGGCCGCCAGTGCGGCACCTGTAAAAAACAGCAAGGTGCGTAAACCCGAAAACATCGGGTACAATTTAGGAATTTAGAGACAAGAAAACCACCTGATGGCTCAGGTGGCTTGTAAAACATTTGCTGAGTAAGGCGGTTCCCTTGAAAAACCGTGTCGCCCTTACGGTGTGGGCTTGGTGAGTCCCATGGCCTTGTCGAGACCTTCGACAAGCTTGCCGCCCCTGATGACCTCGAATCCGCCGGTGTAGCCCCAGTGGGTCCAGGGTATTTGCAGGGTGTCGCAGATTTCGCGCATGGCGGTCAGGTAGTTCAGACGGTCCTGGGCAGTAGAGCGCAGGTTGTAGGCACCGAACTCGTTGATGATGACAGGAACCTTGTTCTTGACGGCCCAGGCCTTTGCGGTGTAAATCGTGTTCAGCATGGCCTCCTTGTTGCCGGTCTTGTAGTAGTTCAGCACGTTGGACTTGACCCAGCTAGGAGTGGTGCTGGAGAGTCCGAGTTCGGAGGAGTATTCGGGCCATTTCGTCTTGTCGTAGGGGAAGGGGATGTTCTTGAGGTCCTTAGTTTCGCTCCAGCTTGCGCCCTGGTGGGTAAACACGAAGGGCTCGTAGGAGTGGATGACATAGACGATGTTGTCGTCGGTAAAGGGGGTGCGACCGGCTAGCTTGGTGATGGAGTACCATTCCACGTCACCGAAAAGCAGGGTGTGTTTTTTGTCCACCGTGCGGATGGAGTCAATAATCCCCTGTGCGGCTTCGGTCCATTGGGCGGCGGTCACCTTGCCGTTGCTCATGTCGGGCTCGTTCAGGAGTTCGTAGAAGATGTCTTCGCGCTCATTTGAGGCGAAGTGGGCAGCCACGGCCTTCCACACTTCGGCCATCATAACCTGGTAACGCTTGTTGCTTGCCGATGTTGCGTTGTAGCTGTTGTCGTATTCGTGGTAATCGATGGTCAGGGACATATTGTATTCCCTGGTCCATTCCACAAAGGAATCCAGCACGTTGAACAGGGTGTCCGAATCGATTTTCAGTTCGGTTTTTCCGGTGGCGTCCTTTACGAATTCGTCGCGGTTGAGGGTGTACTTGTCCAGGTCGATGGGCAGGCGTATGGCCTTGAATCCGTTTTCTGAAAGGATTTTAATGTCGTTCTTGCCTACCTTAAAGGTTCCGTTGAACTTGCGGTTTTCTTCCAGCCAGTTGGTGAAGCTTACGCCCTTGTTCAGGTATTTCATGGCTTTCTTTTGCAGGTCGGTATCGATATTCAATTCGCCCAAGGTGACTTTGGGAATCACGGCGTCTTTGGGAACGATGTCGGGCTTGTTTTCTTCTGCTTTCGGAGGTTCGTTGTTGTTGGAGCCTCCATTGTCGGCGCCACTACCGCCAATCAGGTAGATGTCGTCAACGAATACGGAATCTTGGGTATCCGGGCCTTTGGCCTGGAAACTCACCTTGTTGATGTGGGCTGCATTGAAGGCTTTTGCTGCGCCCCAGCCTTCCTGCTTCATTTCGGCAAACTTCACCGTAACGGTGGTCCATTCCTTGCTTGTTGACGGGCATGACGAATAGTGGTCGCTGTCCGTAATGTCGGAAATTTCGATGTGTATGCAGTGGCTTCCGCCTTTGTAGCGGTATTGGACAGCGCTGTACTTGCTATAGTCCTCGCCTTGCGGCATGGCGACGCCCCATCCAACATAGGCATCGTATTCGTATCCACCTTTTTTCAGGGTGTACTTGACATTGAATGAAAACTTGCTGCCGTTGTCGCTCTTGGTGGGGGCGGGGTGGCCTTCCGAGTCCTTGGTTACTGTTTCGATGGTGGATTCGGCACCGCTTCCGGCATCGTTGTAGACATACCAGAATTCACCCAAGGGGCTTTGGTTGTCGCCGTCCTCGAAATCGTCCACCAGGAGCTTTACTTCTGTTGCATTCTGAGTGGAATCGGCAGATGAATCGGCGGGAGTTTCTGGACCTGGAGCCGGTTTTTCCGAAACGCTTACGGTGTTGTCGCCATCGCATGCGGAAAAGCTCAGGGCAAAGGCACAGGCCAGGGGGATAGTCAGCAATTTCTTTTTGGTCATAAGAATCCTCTTTCCTTAATATACATAAAGTGTCCCTTATTATTTGCTTACTTTTAGAAAAGCCCCGTTTACGGGGGAAAACGGAAGGGTATTTCGGAATTCAGATTTCGGATTTCAGGGTTGATTTAATTCCGAATTCCGAGTTCCGAACTCTGAATTGTTGTTGTCACATTTTCTACCTTTTGCCCGTGGCCTATTTCTCCGAAACATATCACGAGTCCATCAAGTATGGGCGGCAGGTGTCCGGCGACCCCGTTACCCTCCATTGGGAAAATTCTGGAAATGTTTCGAACCCCTATGCGGCAGGCAAGCGCTATGCCACCAACGGGGTCAAGGCGGGCCAACGGAAAAAGTCCGCCTCGGAGGACCTGTTCGAAATTACCCACTCCTCTTCCACCCTGCTGAACCGCCTCTTTACCCAGCTGCAGAATGACGTTTCTGCCGATGGACTGCACTCGGTGGGCGTTTACGCCTACATAAAGGGCCAGAGCGTTCCCGACGACCTTTACAAGTTTGATTACGAGACCCGTGAACTGGTGGCCTACCCCTGGGAAAATGCCAAGCTGAAAAAGACCCGCTTGGAGGCTTTGGTCAAGGCCTTTGCCGACGGAAACTTTATCGAAGAAGCTCCCATTACGCTGTTCTTTACGGCGCTGTTGGACCGTGCCGTCTGGCGGTTCAAGGAAGCCGCCTACCACGAGCTGGAGCTGGACGTAGGCTCCTACGTGGGGTTGGCCTCCATTTCGGCCCGTTCTGCAGGAGCTATGGGTATTCCTCTCGGGAGCTTTGTGGATGCAGAAGTAGCCTACGCCTTGGATTTGGGGGTGAGTGAAATCCCTATGGCGGCGGTGGCTATAATGCCCAAGGCTCTGAAAAAGTATGAACTGGCCTCGCAGTTCGCCTATTCCAGCAGGGGAGAACTCCCTATGCAAGAAAATGCCGCCCTGAACCCCAGGGTGCGTGCCCGTTTCCTCTTGCAGAACAAGGCGGAGTGCATTACGGACCTGTCCAAGTGCGTCAAAGTTTTCAGGGTCCAGAACCAGGCTTTCGAAGGGGACGAATTTCCCCTGACTCCGCAAAAATACCCCAACGAATTTTTCTTCAGGGAATACGACTTCTTGGGGCCGGGGGCTCTGGAACACAGACCCTTCAAACCCTGGACCGCCTCCCTGGACGATTTTTCTACGCTGCTCCGCTGGATGGAAATCTGCACCCTGAATGCCTTCGGGGCGGGACTCCTGAAAATCTGGGTGGCTTGCTTTGACGTGTCCCTGGTCTATCAGGGAATTTACCGTTACCAGCCTTCGAAAAAATCCCTATACCTGCATGCCGGAAACTTGGAACGGGACGGCTTCTTGCAAGCGCACCTAGACGGGGGAAGTCCAAAAGATGCGGCCTTCGCGGTATTCTTTACGGTGGACCTGAAAGACGCCTGCAATATCATGGGGGACCGCGGCTACCGCTGCCTGAACATGAATGCGGGCTATGTGGCCGAGATGCTTCGCGAGTCTGCACGGAGTCTCGGCAAGTATGCTCGTCGGGAAACCTTCTTCTACGAAGACGAACTCAAGCGTCTCATGAAGATTCCTGAAAGCGAAACCCTGCTCTGTGAAGTCCTGGTAGGGCGCTAGGCCGCTGCACTCGCGCCGTTCATTACAACGAAGAGACGGCGTCCGTTTTCAGATTAAAGCAATAATTCGTGAGCCGGAACTCTCGAAAGGAAGGCGAGAGCATTGTCCTGGCCAGAGTGTAAGAACCACAGTCTAGGACAATGCGGTCAGTACAGGTGCCACCACTGCGGTGAACAAACCTGCGATACCGATGGCAAGGCTGCTCATGGCGCCCTGCACTTCGCCCATCTCCATGGCGCGGGTGGTGCCGAGCGCGTGGCTTGCGGTACCGATGGCGATTCCCTGCGCTACCTTGTGCTTTATGTGGCAGAACCTGCATACGGCGGGGGCCGCGACCGCACCCGTGATTCCCGTGACGGTGATGGCGATGATGGTAACGGAAGGAATGCCGCCGATTTGTGACGAGATGACGCTCCCCATCGGGATGGTGACGGACTTGGGAAGGAGCGACAGTGTCAGCACCTTAGTGAGCCCCAAAAGCTTGCCGGCCACAATGACGCAGGTCATGGCGGTGATTGACCCTGCAAAAATCCCTGCAAGGATGGGTTTCCAGAAATGCTGGAGTTTTTGAATTTGTCTGTAAAGGGGAACTGCAAGGACCACGGTGGCAGGCGACAGCATTACAGAAATGTAGTCGCCGCCTACGTTGTAGCTTTCGAGGCTTACGCCCGTAATCAGCAGGAACCCGACGATAAGGATGTTGCCGATGAGCAGCGGGTTCAAGAAGGAATACTTGAATTTTTTGCTGATGAACACGCCGGTTTCGAACGCGATGAGCGTGAGGAATATGCCGAACAGGGGAGAGTTGATGATGGCGTTCATTTTTCGCCCCCGATTGTGCCGTTGC
>OCTW011604737.1_pt1 | contig 79312 bp, 68 predicted proteins | sample 1539671 | NCBI WGS metagenome assembly OCTW01 (sample SAMN02144230, study PRJEB22623) | gut metagenome | biome: sheep rumen | host: Ovis aries | place: New Zealand | reverse complement strand
CGGCGAAATCACGATGATCAACATCTATGCAAAAGCGCTTCGCATCAACAAAAAAGACGTCCCTTTCAAAGACGTCTTAGATCTCTATCGATTATAGAGAGAATGCCCAGTTGCCATCCTTAAAGAGCTGAATCTTTTTGCCATCCTCGGTTTCGCCGACGATGTTGAGGTCTTTGCTACCGATCATGAAGTCAACGTGGCTCAATGATTTGTTGATGCCGAAGGAATGAAGTTCATCTTCGGTATACTTCTCATAATTTGGATATAGTTCGGTAAATCCACGGCCAATCGCTAAATGGCAAGCCGCATTTTCATCAAAGAGAGTGTTGTAGAACAGCAGTCCCGTATTGTTGATGGGGGAATCAAACGGAACAAGCGCGCATTCACCAAGATAAGAGGCACCTTCGTCTAACGTAAGGATGGAACGGAGGGCTTCCTCCCCTTCTTCGGCGTGAACATCCACGACTTTTCCTTCGTGGAATTTCAAATAGAAATCACGGATGACGTTGCCGTTATACACAAGCGGTTTTGCGGAATAGACAATACCTTCCGCTTTTCCTCTCATCGGGGAAGTGAACACTTCTTCCGATGGAATGTTTGGCTGGAACTCAACGCCAGAAAGGGTGAATTCAGATCCACCGGCAAAGCGAACGCCAGGGATAAGGCCAACGGTGAGGTTGGTGCCGTTGCTAGAAGTGTAATGAAGCGAGGCAAGGCGAAGACCATTGAGGTAATCGCAACGTGCTTTGAGATTCTTATCATGCTCTTCCCAATTGGCGATTCCGTTCCCATCTAATGCGCGACTGGTGGAAAGGATTGCTTCCCAAAGCTTCTCCACTGCTTTTCCTTTGGGAAGGCCAGGGAAGACTTTTTGAGCCCATTTTGGAGAGGGAACGCCGACGATACACCACTGGTATTTGTTTTCGCGTTTTTCAATTAACTTTGCAAAAGCCTTGTATTTTGCTCTGCGAATCTCGGCTATTTTCTTTGGATCAAGAAGTTTGCCGCCGTCTGGATCATCGTCATCCAACCATAGTCTGCAAGGGAGTTCATCGGTAGACCATTCCTGCATCGCACGTTCCATTGGAAGGATGTCGCAGAGATTCTTGAGCTTGGCTTTTTTCATCTCGGCGATTTCGACTTTCATCGAAGACCAAGAAACGTAAACGCGCTTCGCCCCCTGCTTGTAGCATTCTTCCACCGTCATCGCGACAAGGTCTTCTTGATTAACGGAAGCACTAATCACAACCGATTGACCTTTTTTCAACGCGATGCCCGAGCGAACAATCAGCTCAACATACTTTTTAATGATAGATTTTTTCATTCTTGCGTACCTCGAATCACGAGAACGAATTATACTATTTGCAGCTTATTTTTGTAGGGAGCGTACACATGGCAGAAAAGAAAAAGAAAACCAAGAACAAATCCGGCGTAGAGAAGTTTTGGGGCGCTTGGAATGTAGCCGAATCGATTTTGCTTATGATTGCAGGTATTCTTGCGATTGTTGTCGGATCGATTTCGGTCGCCGCACCTGATAATCAAGGGCTGCAAGACACTGCGAACGTGATGGCTAACATTGTTCCATTCGTCACCGGCGTCTTCGTCGTGATGGATGCGATTATGCGCGTCGTCTTATCTTTCACCAAATTCAAGAAAGAAACCGATGAATCGGCAATGATGATCGGCGCATTCGAAGCAACGGTCGGTATCATATTGATGATTTTCTTCCAGAACTTCACCGAGCTCGTTGCAGACTTTGTCGCCATCTTCATGATTTGCATCGGCGTTCTTCTTATCGTCTTCTCCATCTTCTCCATCGCGCAACGCAAAGCGAAGATCTTCATCCCAATTCTTGAAATCATCTTCTCCGCGATTCTCATCGGCGTCGGCGTGGCCATCCTTATCATCTATTATCAGGGCAGCGGAAACGCTTCTCGTCAGCGTCTTGTCCTCATCATCACCGGCGCGATCCTCTTCATCACCGGCATCGTCTTCCTTGTGATGACGCGCATCACCAGAAAGAAACAAGATAAAGAAAAGAAGGAAGAGGAAGAACGTCAACGTATCGAGGAACAACGCAAAGAAAAAGAAAAGCTCGAACACAATGACGACCTTGTCCTCGATTACACGGAAGAAAAACACGATAACGAGAATCTTCCAGTTGTAGACGACAACCAAGAATAAAAGATAAAAACTGTCGGATGAAATTCCCGATAGTTTTTTTATGGGGTTTTTGATAGGGTTTTCGCGTTATTCGTTTTTGTTTTTCGGGTGTTTTGCCTTATATTCTGCAAACCTCATATCGAAGTCTGCGACGAAGGAAGAACGCATTGGCTTGGTAAGTTCCACATAGCCCACCATCTTCGTTGACTTCAAGATCTCATAAGAGAGGAGGAAGTCGTTTTTCTCTTGGCTCATGCCCGGAATATCAATCTGGTTGGGTGAGCCAATGATGACCATTTTGCAAGTATTGGAGATACGGGTAACCATAGTTTGAAGCTCATCAAGATTCATGTTTTGGGCTTCATCGACGATGATGATGGAGTTATCGAAGGAGCGGCCACGCATGAATTCTGGGGCAAGCGCGACAATATCCGATGGGAGATGTTCAATCATCAGTCCCTCATAGATATCATCATCCACTTCTTTGACGAGATTGCCTTTCTTCTTCGGGGCTTTGAGGTGATTTGATTTTGGGTCATCGCCACGCACGTTTTCCATCAAGTGGTTATAGTTATCAAGCAAACCACCTAGATAAGGGGAATATTTCTCTTCCGCGGTGCCTTTTAGATAACCAAGGCGGTGCCCGATTTCGACCGGCTCACGGACATAGATGACGCGTTTATATCGTTTGGCCGCGCCTTTTGCCCGGACCATGGATAACGCCGCCGCGAGGGAGGCGAATGTTTTACCGGTACCAGCCGCGCCTTTGCAGAAGACGACGGGGTAACGTTCCGGGTCTTCTCGAATCAAGCGGATAAGTTCTCTTTGTTCTTCGTTTAATCCAAAATCAATGCCAAAAAGGACGTAAGACTGATTAGATACGCTCACTAGTATTTGCTCCTGAATTCATGTTAAAGACATTATAACCGCAGTTTCAAAAAGTTGTGTATTTTTCGGCATTCTTTTATCGAGGTGAGAAGCCTGCTGGACGATTGACTTTGAGTTTGGATTTAATCTCATACATTTTCTCGTCTGCGCTTCTAAATAAATCGTTGAACGACTTGTCTTCTCCTTCGAAAATAACGACGAATTCATCGCCACCGATGCGGAAGACAGTAGAATGCTTGAAGGTTTCACAAATCAACTTGCAGGTTTCTTTGATTAAGACACCTCCAGCATAATGATCATGCCGGCAAGGAGACCTAGCGCGCTGCCTAGCGGCCACGCTTTCATCAAGTATGCAGAATTGGTGATGACGAAAGAGCCCCAGCCAATCGCGGCGCCAAGAAAAGCAAAAAGACAGGCGAATCTGGCAAATGGGAAAAATAAGAATTTTATTCGTGTTTTGCAGCGATAACGAGATTTTCGATTAACGCAAGACGGGTCAATAAGCCCACGCCGCCAGGGACTGGCGTTTGCAAGGTAACCGGAAGGCCTGGGACGGCATCGCCATGCAACTTGCCGTCTTCTCCGCGGTTGATACCGACGTCGACGATATACGCGCTTGGCTTATAGTCATAACGTCCATCCAAGAAGCCAAGTCTTCCAATGGCCACCACAATCAAGTCCGCGTGATGGATATAGAACGCTTTGTCTTCTTCTGTTGTTTTGGAATGAAGAACGGTCACGTTGCAGTTTTTCTTTAAAAGCATCTTTGCCATCGGCTTGCCAACGATATTGGATCTTCCAAGGACAACGGCATTGGCGCCTTGGAAGGAAAACCCGCTCGCATTCAGATAATCGACGATGCCTTTCGGGGTGCAAGGATCGAATGTCGTAAGAGGATGAAAGCCATCAACATCCTTTTCAGGTGCGACTGCCGATTTCACTTTTTCTTCCGAGATATGGCTAGGGAGAGGCAATTGAACGATGAGCCCATCCACATCAGGATCATGGTTCACTTTCTCAATTTCTGCAAGAAGGTCATCTTCAGAAATAGAAGGATCGAATTTAAGCAGTGTAGCTCTTGCTTCAATCTCAGCTGAATCTTTGAGTTTGCCTCTAATATAAGCATCCGAAGCTGGGTTATCGTTTGCTTGAATAATGACAAGATGAGGCGCACGTGGCAAAGCCCTCACTTGCTGTTTTAATGCTTCTTTACGAAGCGCGACGTATTCTTTGATTTCCATGGTTATGCATATTAGCACGCAAAGGGGTTTTGACAAACCCTATTTGTTGCTTTGCAACAAAAAAACTAGGCAACCGCCTAGTTCTTGTTGTCCGTTTCGCTTATTCAGCAGCGGCTCCGCCTTGCCCGGAGAGGATCGAGATGATCAAGGCAAGGAAGAGGAATAAGATGGCGAAGATGAAGGTGAGCCACGTGACGACTTTCTCAGAGCCACGTTCTTTGGTTTTGGCGAAGACGTTGAGTCCACCGCCGGTAATCGCACCCGAAGCACCTTCGGATTTACCGCCTTGGAGCAAGGAAAGGATAATGATCACAAGCGATACGATAACGAAGATAATGTCATACCATTTCATAGCAAATCAGTCCTTTCTGCGTTTTGCGCCTGTATACGATAGAGCAATCGAAGCCTTTTTACAACCTCAAAGAATATCTTTGAGCGAAGAAATTCGAATTCCTTCAAATTCGGGATACTCATTTTCACGGTCGATGAGGATGCCGTCCACCCCAGCGTTTTTCGCCGTCAAGGGGTCTTGCAAGGAATCCCCGATGTAGACAACGTCGCTTCCCGGTTTGATTCCAAGCAAATCCAAGCACATAAAAATTGGCTCAGGATTTGGCTTTGGATGTTCATAGATATCGCTTCCCATAAAGGCAGAGAAGCAGTCTGGCCAAGCAAGATATTCCATGACATCTTTGATGTGACGGACCGTGTTTCCGGAGGCAACCGCGAGGGTTTTGCCGCGCTTTTTTAGATTTTCAAACACTTCGATGACCTCAGGGAAGGTTTTGCTTTTCTCAATGGTCTCTCGTTCGTTGATGCTGTCTAAACAAGCTTTTAAGAAGATTGGGAAGTCTTCTTCTTTAACGCCTTTGGTTCTTGCGGTTTCGTTTAAGGAATGATGCATGAACTCCACGCACTCTTCGTCCGTAATATCGAAAATGTTCACCGCGGCAAAAGAATCCCTGAACACTTTGTAAAGGGTATCTTTGGAATCACAGATGGTTCCATCAAAATCAAAGATATAAACGTCGTATTCTTTCATTTGTTCAGTTCCGCCTTTGCTTCGAAGATAATGTCACGTAACTCAGCCGCACGTTCGAAGTCATAGACCTTGGCCGCTGCTTTCATCTGCTTCTCAAGTTCGGCGATGCGTTTTTCGATCTCTTTTCTTGAACATTTTCCGGAAGTATCCAAAAGCACTTTGGCTTCGGTTTCCACGTTATGCATCGGCTCGCGGATCGGCTTGATGATGGTCGTCGGGATAATGCCGTTTTCATCGTTATAGGCTTTCTGGATGCTTCTTCTGCGGTTGGTTTCTTTGATGGCTTCCATCATCGAATCCGAATAGGTATCCGCATACATGATGACTTTTCCTTCTGCGTTTCTAGCTGCGCGGCCAATCACCTGAATCAAGGAACGTGTGCTTCTTAAGAAACCTTCTTTGTCCGCATCTAAAATCGCGATTAAAGAAACCTCAGGGATATCCAAACCTTCTCTTAATAAGTTAATGCCTACTAGGACATCGTATTTTCCCTTACGGAGCTGATAGATGATTTGAGTTCTTTCAAGGGTCTTTGTCTCGTTATGAAGATAGGTGACTTTGATGCCCGCTTCTTTCAAATAGGCAGTAAGGTCTTCTGCCATCTTGATGGTAAGGGTTACGATCATCGTGCGTTCATTCTTTTTCACACGGTCGCGGATCTCACCGATCAGGTCTTCGATTTGGCCCATGGTTGGACGAACCTGAATAACAGGATCTAATAATCCAGTAGGACGAATGACTTGCTCCACTACTTCGTGGTGGCAACGTTCTAATTCATAGTCGCCCGGTGTCGCCGAGGTGCAGATCACCGTCGAGGGCATTAACGCTTCGAATTCTTGGAAATTCAAAGGACGATTATCAAGGGCGCTTGGGAGGCGGAATCCATAGTCCACAAGGGTTTGTTTACGGGAGCGATCGCCGTTATACATTCCTCTTACTTGAGGTAAAGATACGTGGGATTCGTCGACTAAAAGCAAAAAATCCTTAGGCATATAATCGATTAATGTATAAGGGCGTTGACCCGGTTTTCGTCCATCGATATGACGGGAGTAATTCTCAATGCCAGGGCATCTTCCGAACTCAAGCATCGACTCCATATCTTGACGTGTTCTCATCTCTAATCGCTCAGCTTCAAGCAACTTTCCTTGGCAGCGGAAATAGGCCAAGCGTTCCTCGAGCTCTTCTGAGATGGTCTTGCAAGCTGTTTCGATACGCTTGCGAGTAGATGCATGGTCATAGGCAGGGAAGATCGGATATGTCGCGTAGGTTTTCTCCACTTCCCCTGTCACCGCGTTGATTTGGGCAATCGTTTCCACTTCATCACCAAAGCAATCGATGCGAATATAGAAATCGTGGGTCGCTGGAGCAATATCGATAACATCGCCATGAACACGGAATGTGCCAGGCTTTAGTTCAATGTTGTTCCGGGTATATTGAGCATCTAATAAATGCTGGAAAAGCGATTTCCTATCAAGCGATTCGCCGCGGCGGATCTCAAAGATTAATCCTTTATATTCCGCTGGATCACTTAATCCGTAAATAGAAGCGACCGAGCAGACGACAATCGTGTCTCTTCTAGACAAAACCGAGTTCATGGCCGAGGTGCGCATCATGTCGATTTCTTCATTCATGACCGCGTTTTTATCAATATAGGTATCGGATTTAGGAAGATAGGCTTCCGGTTGATAAAAATCGAAATTCGAAATGAAATATTCCACGCGGTTATGCGGGAAAAGCTCTTTGAATTCGCCGTACAGCTGCGAGGCGAGGGTCTTATTATGAACTAACACCAAGGTGGGGCGATTTAAGGCCGCGACGATGTTCGCGTCAGTAAATGTTTTGCCAGTTCCGGTCGCGCCTAAAATGACTTGAACCTGCTTGCCTTCTTCCACGCCTTTTAAGATTTTGGCGATGGCTTCGGGCTGATCACCGGTAGGTTTATATTCACTGACGAGTTCAAAGGGCCGGTTTTCCATGTTTACTCGCCTTCTTGTTTATGGTCTTCTGGCTTTAAATCGTTCGCGACGAGATCCGCGATGCGTTTCGGTCTTACCAACGGATCGAAGCCTTCGCCGTTGATCATTGCAGCCTGCGTCAAGGTGACGAAGGCGTGAGGATCAACTTCGGCGATGAACGCTTTAAAACGATACAGTTGACGTCTAGATAAGCAGACGCGAAGGATGGTTTTCTCTTTTCCAGAATAGCCTCCAACGGCCTGAATCAACGTCGTTGTGCGGTCCATTTCATTGTTGACGTATTCGCGGATTTTATCCGATTCCGTCGAGATAATATCGGCAATAACAAAGGATGTCGTGCTGACGAAAATCGCTTGGATGGCAAACGCGCAGACAAGGGCAGATAAGATGCCGATGAATCCTTTGGGGAGGTCACGGTTGCAGAACATACCGATAAGCACCAAGGTTCCGTCGAGGAAGAAAGCGGATACCGCTTCTTTGACCGAACTATGACGGGCGATGATGACAGAGATGACATCAAGACCGCCAGTCGAGCCATCACCATGATAAGTGATGCCAACACCAGCCCCAACACACGCACCACCAACAATGCCACCTAATAAGGTTAATGCGAAGTTTTCGCCGTTAGAAATGACTAGAGTGCCGTTTTCTATGGCTGCGCCGGTGATAATTTCAGCGGTGAACTGACGGGAAATGAGTTCTCCTAAAGACGCAGCGTTTCCAACAGGGATACGCATGAAGGCTGAGAGCAATAACGGATAAAGCAGGGTTGCAAATAATGTATGAAGCGTAAATTTCTTGCCTAAGAAGATAAAACTGATGATCAGCAGGATAACTTGCATGACCCAGGTTGAGATATCGACGACGTTGAAATTAACGCCGGCTAAATTCACGAAATGCTGGATGATGACGCCGACAGAAAGAACGCCGCCGGTAACCAAATTTAGCGGAGCGATGAAAGCCGCGTCTCCGAATGCAAGAAGAGCACAACCTATCACGATTAAAGTGTAGTTTTTACATACACGTATCGCCTCTTTTTTGGTTATCTTACGCCTTGCCATTTCTTGCCTCCATCTCCAAATAAGCAAAAATCAGCTCGTTGATATCGCCATCCATGACGGCGTTGACGTTACCAACTTTGCACCCCGTGCGATGGTCGTTGACCATCGTGTATGGTTGGAAAACATAGGAGCGAATTTGGGATCCCCATTCGATATCCTTTTGTTCACCTTGAATGGATTTGAGGGTGCGTTCGCGCTCCTCCAACTTACGTTGCATCAAAAGGTCGGTAAGCATGGACATACATGTCGCCTTATTCATCAACTGACTGCGTTCAATCTGGCATTGCACCACAATTCCGGTAGGAATATGGGTGATACGAACGGCAGAAGAGACTTTGTTGACGTTTTGTCCGCCCGCTCCACCAGAACGATACGTATCGACGCGGAGATCTTTGGGGTCGATGACAACGTCTGCAACCGCGCCGAACTCCGGAATGACATCGACCGATGCAAACGAAGTATGACGACGGGCGGCCGCGTCAAAAGGAGAGATGCGAACAAGGCGATGAACGCCTTTTTCGGATTTTAGATGCCCGTAGGCATCTTGCCCTGTGATTTTGATGGTCGCAGATTTGATGCCGGCTTCATCGCCATCTTCCATATCGAGAACTTGATATTTGAAGTTGTTACGTTCGGCAAAACGGCAATACATGCGTAGAAGCATGCTGGCCCAGTCTTGGGCTTCGGTTCCGCCTGCTCCTGGATGAATCTCTAAAGTGCAGTTAAGAGAATCGTATTCTCCAGAGAAAAGCAATTGGTGACGAAGTTTTTCGCAATTGGTGGATAACTCATCCTCCATCTCTTCGATGAGCATGAGCATTTCTCCATCGCTTTCGGATACTTCGCCAAGCATATCATTGATGTCTTGGTATTCGGACTTGGCTTTCTTGTAGAAATTAGCGCGAGTGGAAAGGGACGCTAAACGCGACGAGACCACCTTCGCTACATTAGGGTTATCCCAAAAGCCTTCTTCATTTTGTTTGGCTTCGAGCTGGGCTATTTCTTCTTCGATCTTGTCCAAGTCAAAGAGAGTCACCGAGCTGCGAAACCAGTTTGCCTAATTCATAGGCTTGCTGTTTTAATTCGACGAGCTCTTTCATAATATTCCTTTTCTAAATCCTAAAAATATACGTTATTTTTCTAAAAATCGCTGCAAAACTTGGCTATTTGAGTCGCTACTCTTCTTTTTGCTCAGGCTTTGGTTCAGCTGGTTTTTCCTCAGCTGGCTTAGGCTCTTCAGCAGGTTTCGGCTCCTCTGATGGCTTTGCTTCCTCGGCCGGTTTCGGCTCCTCAGCTGGTTTTGGTTCTTCCGCTTGCTTAGGAGCAACTTCGGCTTCTTGGACTTTGCCACTAGTTTCAGCCGCACCGGTTTCATCTTCTGGTTTTTCAGGAACTGGCTTCGGTTCTTCTTGTTTGACAATACGAACGTTCATCAACGAATAAGCGCAGTCCAAAGCAATGGAGGTGTTCATCTCACGGAAGAGCGCATAGCCTTCGTTAACGTAGTCTTGGAGAGGGTTGGTCTGAGCATAGGAACGGAGACCGATGCCTTCACGAAGGTGGGCCATCGTGTCGATGTGCTTGGTCCAGTTACGGTCGATGACCGAAAGAGAGATCGAGCGTTCCGCACGGTCGACTTGATCAGCTGGCCAGGTCTTTCTCTTGCGGAGGTATGCGTTATAAAGGAATTCACCAAGGTCTTCGCCACCTTCTTCGACAGTGGCTTCGTCATATGCCTTGGCTGGGAAAGATCCCACTGGAACGAATGCTGGTTCAACCAAACGCTTCAATGCATCAGCGGAGATTAAACCTTCGTCACGTCCGGCAACGACAGCGCGTTTTGCTAAAGCCTTACCGGCTTCAACGAAGAAGGAGTGAATCAAATCTTCGATATCCCCAGCCATCATGATGGCGTCGCGGCGGTTATAGATGATTTGACGCTGCTTGGCTAAAACATCGTCGTAATCGAGCAAGTTCTTACGGATATCGAAGTTCTTACCTTCGATTTGCTTCTGGGCGTTGGTGACAACGTTTTGAAGCATCTTATATTCAAGATGGTCATCGCCAAGTTGGCTCTGGAACGTTTCGCGGAGATTGTCTGGGACGAAACGTCTCATCAGTTCATCGTCGAAGGAGACATAGAAACGGGAATAGCCCGGGTCACCCTGACGACCGGAACGACCACGTAACTGGTTGTCGATACGACGGGATTCATGACGTTCGGTACCGAAGACGCAGAGGCCGCCGAGTTCAGCGACGCCTTCGCCTAACTTAATGTCGGTACCACGACCAGCCATGTTGGTGGCGAGGGTAACCGCGCCTTTTTCACCAGCGTGGGAGATGATTTCAGCTTCGCGAGCCTGGTTTTTCGCATTCAACACTTCGTGTGGGATGCCCGCGGCGGTAAGCAAAGCCGAGATTTCTTCGTTGGATTCGACAGAGACCGTACCAATCAAGACCGGCTGGCCTTTCTCATGACGGGCACGAACTTCTTCGACCAAACCATTGAGTTTGGCTTTGTGGGTGCCGTAGATGTAATCCAAATCATCAATACGCTGAATTGGCTTGTTGGTAGGAATGACGATGACCTTCATGTTGTAGATCTTCTCGAATTCCTCTTCCTCGGTCTTCGCAGTACCGGTCATACCGGAGAGTTTCTTATAAAGACGGAAGAAGTTCTGATAGGTGATGGTGGCCAAAACAACGGTCTCTTGCTTGATTTCAACGCCTTCTTTGGCTTGGATAGCCTGCTGAAGACCATCATTATATTCACGGCCTTTCATGATACGGCCGGTGAATTGGTCAATGAGTTGGATCTGATGTTCAGAGTCGACCATGTACTCGACATCGCGGCCCATAATGTAGTTGGCTTTCAAGGCCTGGTGGATACGGTGAACGAGGTCATTGTTCTCCGGGTCATAGAGATTGCGGAGGCCGAACATGCGTTCCGCCTTGTTGTTACCTTCATCGGTAAGGTTGCAGGATTTGGTTTTGATATCGATGACAAAGTCAACGTTTTCACGGAGTTTCTTAACGAAACGATCCGCGACCTGATATTGGCTAGCCGGAGCTTTTTGACCACCGGAAATAATAAGTGGGGTGCGGGACTCATCAATCAAGACAGAGTCGGCTTCGTCGACGACGCAGAACTTCAAACCACGGAGAACACGCTGGCTGAGGTCTTGGGTCATGTTGTCACGAAGGTAATCGAAACCAAGTTCGGAGTTGGTGGTATAGGTGATATCGCAAAGATAAGCTTCTTTCTTTTCCTGCGCGGTTTTGGATGCGAGGTTGCAACCGACGGTCAAACCGAGGAAGCGATAGACCTGACCCATCCATTCGGCGTCACGAGAGGCGAGGTATTCGTTGACGGTGATGACGTGCACGCCACGTCCGGTCAAGGCATTGAGATAAACCGCCATGGTGCAAGTAAGGGTCTTACCTTCACCGGTTCTCATCTCAGCGATGTTGCCATCGTTCAAAACAAGAGAGCCGATGATCTGGACCTTAAATGGGGTCTGATGAAGGGTACGTTTGGCGCCTTCTCTAGCGACGGCGAAAGCACGATGCTTGATTTCAGCAAGGCGTTTGTCGATTTCTTCATCGTTGGCGCCGGCTCTAAGATAGTCCTGAAACTTCTTGGTTTCAGCGCGCAATTCATCATCGGTCAATTTGGACATCTCTGGCTCAAGGGCCATGATTTGTTCAGCTTCTTTGCCGTAACGGTTGAGTTCCCGCTTCTCGAAGCGGAAGATTTTTTCAAATATATTAGCCACGTTGTTCTCCTAATAAAAAGCGGGGTAATCATACCATTTAGATAAATGGTAAGCAATGAAAGGACGCTTAGGTCTTTGAGATTGTTCTCGCAATCACCAAAACCTCAATCTTCTGAGGCTTTGCTTTCTTAAGTAAAGCAATGCAGGCTTTGATGGTTGATCCTGTCGTATAAACGTCATCGACAAGCAGGACTTTCTTGCCTGTGACTTCCTTTCCGTTGACCAAAGCAAGGGCTTTTCCAATCAGTTTTCTCCCCTTGGCCGACTGCTCGGATTGCTTTCGATCTTCGGTTTTGATAATCGCTTTTACCATCGGCAAACCGAACTGCTCGAAGATGGAATAAACATGATTGAAGCCCCTTGCTTCATCGTGTTTTGGCCAGCTTGGAGCAGGGACAACGATGTAGTGAGAAAATTTCAATTTTGCCCAAAAAAGTATATTTTCGACCAAAACCGTCCGAAGTTCATAGTCTCCGCACCCTTTGTATTGGTAGATTACCGACCTCATACCCGCCCCATATTGGTATAGGCTCCGGCATGGAACTCCATCCACTTTCCACCGTTTGATATGCGGGTGAAAACTCTCCCTGCACTTAGAACATAGGGTTGGGTTTGGATGAACACGCAGCAGCAATGAGCGTGGCCTAAATGGTTTCATGCACACCTTGCAGAAAGGTGTTGCAGTATTTGATTTCTTCAATGGCACGTTTCATTCCCTCGCTTTCTGTCTCGGCGATGAAAATAACATCGCCTTTGGGGGCGCTTGACTTTCTGCCTGCCCTGCCCGCGATCTGCACCAATGTCGCAGCATCATAAACAATATGATCGGCTTCATAGACGATGACTTGGCAGTTGGCCACCGTTACGCCTCGTTCCAAAACCGCAGTGGTAACCAAATAACGGTATTTCCCTTGTTTGAAACGAGAAATCACTTTGCTTCGATCTTCTCTTTGGCTATTCACATAGGTACCTTGTGGAAAACGCACCCTTAAAAGCAACGCTATGCGCCTAGAATCATCGATGGTAGGCACGAACACCATCACAGGCTTGGATTCCTTTTCGTATTTGGCCAATAGACGCACCAAACAGAAAAACTTGAAGAACGAGAAGCGCGGCTGAATCACCGGTTCAGGAATAGGCTTCTTATGGAAACGGGTATGCAAGCAAAGAATCCTTTTGTTCTTCGCCTTAAAAGCATCGATGACTTTTCTTGATGGAGTCGCGGTCATCATCAGGGTATGTCCACATACCGATTTTTCGTAAAAACTCGTCAAAACCTCACTGCCTTTAAACGGAAAAGCATCGATTTCATCCATAACAAGCAAATCAAAATAGTTTGGATATCGATAGAGCTGGTGGGTCGTGCATACGATACAATCGCCTTCTAGTTCGCTGGTATGGCCTCCATAAACCGCGACGACTTTGCTTTGAGGGAATGCCTCTTGGATACGCTCGACAAGTTCGATGACGACGTCTCTTCTAGGCAACGCAAAACCAACACGCATGCCTTTGGACATCGCATATCCAATCGCCCCGTAGCTGATTTCCGTTTTGCCCGATCCACAAACCGCATAGACAAGCGTGTCGATTCCGTTTTTGAAGTTATCCAAGATCGTGTCGCTCAATGCCTTTTGCTCTTTGGATAAGGAATAGGATAAATGAAATCCGACCGTCTTCGCTTGAAGGGGAGGCGGGGTTAATTCGTCGCCCAGAAAGGAAATGCATCTTCGGCAATAAAGAACGCCAAGCCGATTCCCAATTAGTCTTGGGTCCGTATTTCCGCACCTTGGGCAACAAAAAGACTTTTTATTTTCTGAATCTTTCTTTTGTTCCATTGCTTAGGGGCTATTTCGCCCTACTTATATATAGGGCAATAAAAAAGATTGGGCCTAGAAAACATAGATCCCATCGAAAGAAAAAATTTTTTAAGTGTTATTCTTCAATCATTTTCACGCGTCTAGAATGCTTGGTTAAGGGCGAGGCTTTTTCAGTTAAGAAGATATCGACGCGACGAAGGACATCTTCTTCTTTCATATAACGCGCCCCGAAGGAAATGACGTTTGCATCATTATGCTCTCTCATCTTACCTACGACGATATCGTCATAGCCGATGCCGCAGCGGATTCCAGGAACTTTGTTGGCCGCCATCATGATGCCTTCGCCAGAAGTGCAGACTAAAATACCGAATTCCGAGTCCTTATTGGCAACTGCATGGGCGACCGCGTGAGCATAAACAGGGTAATCACAGGAAGAGGTATCAAACGTTCCATGATCAGAGACCTCAAAACCGCGGTTATTAAGGTGTTCGACAATTTTGTTTTTCAAGGCGAAGCCACCATGATCGCAACCAACGGAAACAGACATCCAAGCATTGTTATAAACTTCAAGGATATCGTCTAAAGAGATAGGCCCTTCGCGAACGATTTTTGGTTCTCCCGGAACACTTAAATCAACAATGGTCGATGGATTTCCGCCGACGCATTCTCCTTCGACAATGCCGTCAATCTCACCGTTAAAAATCTTAAAAACCCCGTCAAAAGTCGTCTCAACTGGTTCATCGGAGCGATTAGCAGATGGGACAAGTAAGGGCTGATCAACCTTCTCAATCAGATTGAGAACGTATTCGTTATTAGGAATGCGAACTCCGATTGTTTTCTTTCCAAGGTTTACCCATTGTGGAACATTTTCTCTTGCGCGAAGCAAAACGGTTAGTTCACCCGGGAAGAACTTTTTCATAACCGCGACCGCGCCAACATCGATCTCGCAATATTGGACCGCCTGCGTCAAATTGCAGCACATCAAAGTAAATGGTTTATCTGGAGAACGACGTTTTACTGCAACGAGCTTATCAAAACTCGCTTTGTTGCTTGCGATAACGCCTAGTCCATACACCGTTTCGGTTGGGAATGCTAAGATACCTCCATCTAAAAGAATCTTAGCGGCTTCTTCTATTTGGGTTTGATTCAGATGTTTGGTTTCCATCGTCTTTCTCCTTATTTGCAATATACGAATAGGAATCGGGTGAGTCCATTGAGATCTTCGATAAATTCGTACTCATAATCTTCAAGATAACGCTGCATTAAGTCGATTAGATAATCCTTGAGGTCATATCCAATCTCGAAACACATCAACAAGCTTCCTTTTTTCACCTTCTTATATTTGGAGAAGATGTCTTCATAGACCGAATGGGCTTTATCCAAATATAAAGCGCTGGATGGCTCATAGTTCTTCACCGAGTCTTGAACTTCATCCTTGTTCAAAATATAAGGCGGGTTCGAAACAATGATGTCCAGATTCATGTTGGCATCGATAAATGGTTGCAAGCCATCACCTTGAAGGGTTTGAACGCGAAGATTGGAATCGGCGATATTCTTTTTTGCAACTTCAAGCGCATCGGAAGAGATATCGCTCGCGGTAATGAGCCAATTGGAGAACATTGATTTCAGCGTAATGGCAATTGCCCCACTTCCCGTACCGATATCAGCGCAAACGAGCCAGTTTCTTGGGTCGAAGTAATCAGTGATGCGTTCCGAAATATTAGCAATGAGTTCCTCGGTTTCCATCCTAGGAATTAATACGCGAGGATCAACATAAAAACGATGATGAAGGAAACGTGCTTCGTTAATGATATATTCAACAGGTTCGCCTTTTTTCAAACGCTCATATTGCTCTAAAAATAGGGGTTCTGCAGCAAATTCTTCATCTTTATGGAATAAAGTATCAATGGGCTCAGCCCATCCCATATCATGGGAGATCAAGATACGGAGGTCACCAGAAAGAACGCCGAACGCCTTTCCTTCTTCAATAGCCTTGGTATAGACTTGAAGGACTGTTGCCATTAGGCTTGTTCCTCCAAGAGTTTCTGTTCTTGGTCAAAGTGAATCAGTGCCTCTAGCAAAGCGTCCAAGTCGCCTTCCATGATGCGGTCAAGCTGATTGACTGTATAGCCGATACGATGATCGGTGACACGGTTTTGCGGGTAGTTATAGGTGCGGATCTTCTCTGAACGCTCACCAGTACCAACTTTCAATTTACGTTCGCTGGCGCGCTTTGCGTCTTCTTGCTCTTGGAAGAAGGCGAAGACTTTCGCGCGGATCATCTGCATCGCGATTTCTTTGTTTTGAAGCTGGGCTTTCTCGGTTTGGCAAGCGACCACCAAGCCGGTAGGAATATGGGTGATTCGAACCGCGGATTCGGTCTTGTTAACGTTTTGTCCGCCAGCGCCTTGAGAATGATAAGTATCGATCTTCAAATCGTTAGGATTGATTTGAACATCCACTTCTTCTGCTTCAGGCATGACCAAAACCGTCGCGGTTGAAGTATGAATACGTCCGCTGGATTCGGTCTTTGGAACGCGTTGAACGCGATGTGCACCAGATTCGAATTTCAGTTTCGAGTAAACGGCATCGCCTTTAATCATAAAGGAAACATAAGCATAGCCGCCGGCCTCGGAGACGTTGGCGTCGATGACTTTGATTTTCCATCCCTGACGTTCGGCGTATTTGGTGTACATACGGAACAAGTCGCCAGCGAAAATATTGGCCTCGTCACCACCGACCGCACCACGAATCTCAACGATGATGTTCTTGTCATCGTTTGGGTCTTTGGGGAGGAGAAGGGTTTTGAGTTCGCTTTCAAGGCGTTCCATTTCGGCTTCGTCGTCTTTGCGAGTCATCTTGGCTAATTCGGCAAGTTCTTCATCGCCTGAATTCTCCATTTCAAAAGACTCTTTCACTTCTTTCTCTAAATAGAGGTAACGCTCAAACTTGCGGGTTGGTTCAGCTAATGAGGCATGCTCTTTGGTGATCGCGGTGAATTTTTTCAAATCGTCCGCCGCATCGTCGCGAGCGAGTTCTTGTTCTAATTGATGATATCTTTCCCTGGTTGCTTCCAGGCGTTTACGCATTGAATCTTCCATAACTATTACTTTCCTTTGAAATTATACCATTGTTGAGAGCCGTTTAAAAACCTTGCTAATCATAGATTAGATACTAGGAAGAAAAAGGAGGTGCCTGTATAATAAACTAGACACATGGCATACAAAGCACTCTATAACAAATATCGTCCTTCCACGTTCGAAGAAGTGGCAGGTCAACAAGCAATTGTTCGAACCCTCAAAAACGCGATCAACAACGATAAGATAGCCCACGCTTATCTATTTTGTGGACCGCGCGGAACTGGCAAAACCTCGATGGCGAGGCTTTTCGCCAAAGCCTTAAACTGCGAAGAGGGCATTGGGCATCAATGCAACCATTGTTCCAACTGTTTGGAACTCATGAGCGGTTCTCACCCGGACGTTATCGAAGTCGACGCGGCATCCAATAACGGCGTGGAGCAGGTCCGCGATTTGATCGACCAAGTCCATTACGCCCCCATCAAAGGTCGTTATAAGATCTACATCATCGACGAAGTCCACATGATGAGCCAAGGCGCTTTTAACGCTTTGCTGAAAACGTTAGAAGAACCACCCGAACACGTCATTTTTATTTTGGCAACCACCGAACCTCACAAAGTGATTCCGACCATTTTGTCGCGTTGCCAACGTTATGACTTCGCTAAAATCGATGACAATGATTTGAAAGCCAAGTTGATCTGGGTCATGAAACAAGAAAACGTGATCTATGAAGAAAATGGGCTGAACCAGATTGTTTCTCTTGCCGATGGAGGAATGCGTGATGCGCTTTCTATTCTTGACCAAGTTCTTGCCTATGGAGGAAACGCCTTAAAGGAAAAAGACGTCCTATCGGTTTTCGGTCTTACCTCGATGATCGAGAAGGTGAATCTTCTTAAGGATATCGCCCATAATGATGTCGCGACCGTCCTTCATAAATTTGAAGGCTTCATCAACGCTGGAGTCGACATCAAACGTCTCTCGTTGAATCTCCTCGACATCTTAAAAGACATCATCATCTACGCGAGAACCAAACAAGCTGGTATTTTGACCGCGATCAATAAAGACGACGCAGAGACCTTAAAGCCTCTCATCCCCGCAAAGCGTGCTTCGCAGATGATTGATATCCTGCTCAAGAGCCAAGCGGATTTCAAAGTCGTCAGCAACTTAAGATCCTTGTTTGAATTGACTTTAATCCAGCTTTGCGCGCTTTTTGGTGAAGCAGAAATCGAAGAAATCCCTACAAAACCCGCGCCAATCAAAGTTGAAGAGCCAAAGCCTCAGCCAGTGAAAGAGCCTGAGATGCAGCCTCAAAAGATTGAAGAACCAAAGATTGCTACCTTCGATCCTACCCCTGCTCCAGCACCTCGCCAGGAAGTGAAACCAGAACCTATCCCAGTTGCCAAACCTCATGCAGAACCAAAGCCCGCGCTTGGTAACTATGATCCAAATTCTGGTAAGCCATACACCGGAACCGTCGCCCCGTCCTTCTTGCTCGAAGAAGAACCTGGCGCGAAGCCAAAGGCAGCTGAGCCTGTTTTAGAAAAGCCAGCCCCGACACCGGTCAAGCCTGTCGCTACACCAAAGCCGGCTCCAGTTCCTCCGAAACCAGAGCCTGTTGTTGAGCCAATCAAAACGGAGGGCATCAAACATTACACCCTTGCATTAGATGGAACCCCTATCGTTTTAGATGATAAGACGATTCTCAACATCATGGTCCTTGGACCAAAATACAAAGAGGAGCGCAAAAAACTCTATGAGAATTGGGGAAGAATCGATGCCCTTCGCTTAGATAAGAAATTCGGCGATCTTGCATCTTTGCTTGCTGATGCTCGCCCATTCTGCCTTTGCGAAGAAGCTTTACTTATCAACTTCAACTTCACCCATCTCAAAGAGAAAGCGAATCTTGAAGAGAATCAGGCCGGATTATCCGAGCTTATCGAAGCCATGATCGGCCGAAAGGTCTTCGTGTATGCGCTCGACCGCAACGACTCGAACCGTTGCCAAAAACACTATGTCAACCTCGCCCAGATTGGAAATCTTCCAAAACCCGATGAGGTAACTCTTACTTTGCCAAAAGGAGGCAAATAAATGAACCAAATGCAGCAAATGCTCATGCGTGCGCAAAAGATGCAACGCGAGATGGCAAAAGCCCAGGCCGCTCTTGCCGAAAAGGAATTCGTCGTCGAAAAAGGCGGCATGGTCAAAGTTACCCTTACTGGTGACTTCACCGTTCAATCCATCGACATCGATAACGATGCCATCGATCCTGAAAACAAAGAGATGCTCCAAGACACCATCGCAATGGCGATCAATGAAGCCATCGAGCAAATTCAGGCCGAGAAGGATGAGATTGAAGAAAAAATCACCGGTCAATCCGGCGGACTTTTCTAATGAAAGATCTCTCCACCTATTCAGCCTTAGTTGATTCATTCTCCAAACTTCCCGGGATTGGCACGAAAACCGCAGAGCGGCTTGCCTATGCCGTTTTGGAGATGAATGAAGAAGATGCAAAGGAATTCTCTCAAGCGATTCTTGATGCGAAAACCAATGTTCATAAATGCTCTGTCTGCGGGCTTTACGCCGAAGGCGAGCGTTGTGATATTTGCCAAGATGCTTCTAGAGACCACTCCGTCTGCATCGTTTTGTCATATCCAAAAGACGTCGTCGCTTTTGAGCGTCTAGAAGGATTCCATGGTGTTTATCATGTGTTAGGAGGCGTCGTCTCTCCAAGCAAAGGCGTGATGGCGAAAGACCTCGCGATCGATAGTTTGATTGAGCGCATCGATAAGGAAGGTATCAAAGAAGTCATCATCGGCACCAACCCGACCATGGAAGGTGAAATGACCGCCTTGTTCTTGAATCGTTTGCTGCAAGAAAAAGGCGTGTCCGTCACGCGACTTGCCTATGGGCTTCCAATGGGTGCGAGCTTAGATTATGCAGACTCGCTGACGTTATCAAAAGCATTAGAAGGGAGAAAGAAACTATGAGCCTATTCATCACATTCGAAGGCGGAGAAGGCTGTGGCAAATCCACGGTTCTTCGTTTGGTGAACGAGAAGTTATTATCGGAAGGCTATCAAACCGTGGTTACTCGTGAGCCTGGCGGCACTCCAATCGCCGAGCAAATCCGCAATGTCATTCTCGATAAGAATAACACCGCGATGGATTCTCGTACCGAAGCCCTGCTTTACGCCGCTAGCAGAAGACAACATCTGGTCGAAAAGATTTGGCCAGCCCTCAAAGAGGGAAAGTTGATCCTCTGCGATCGTTATTTGGATTCTTCTCTTGCTTATCAGGGTGGGGCAAGAGGACTTGGCATCGATAACGTGTTAAACGTCAATCGTTTCGCCACTGAAGATACCTACCCAGATTTGACTCTTCTCTTCGACCTTGAACCGGAATTAGGCCTTCAAAGAATCGCCGCAAATGCCTCGCGAGAAGTCAATCGTTTGGACCTCGAAAAACTCGAATTCCATGCAGAAGTCCGTCAAACGTTCAAAAAAATCGCAGAACGCTTCCCTGATCGCTTTGTCATTATCGATGCTTCAAAGTCTCTTGAGGAAGTCGTCGAGAACGTCTATCAAACCATCAAATCCAGACTGAAATAAAGATACGTTATGGCTATTGGAAACTACGTGAAAGAAAAACAACCTTTTGTATACAAAACGTTTTCTAACGCGCTTGTTTCCTCTCGCCTCGCTCATTCTTATCTCCTTTTAGGAGAATCGGGCACGCCGCTAAAAGAAACCGCTGTTTATCTTGCCAAATCCATCTTGTGCGATCATGGTAACCCTCTAGCAGACGAAGCCTGCATCACCTGCTCTCGTATTGATAAAGGCGAATATCCTGATTATGTCTTATGCGATGGCGAAGCCGCTTCAATCAAGAAAGATGATATCGCAACCCTTGTCGCGAGCTTCCAGCAAACCGCGCTAGAACGCAAAGGGATCATGGTCTATGTCATCCACCTCGTAGAAAACATGACAACTGAAGCCGTTAACGCGTTGCTCAAGTTCCTTGAAGAACCGCCAGAACACGCTTACGCCATCTTGACCACCGAAAACGAATCGAAAGTGCTTCCCACCATCATCTCTAGATGCCAAAGCATTCGCTTGATTCTCTATCCTCGCGAGAAAGTCGTCGAGGAAGCCTTAGGATTGGGTGTCGAACCACTTGATGCCGAGTTGTTCTCCCATTTCTATAACGATGCCGAGCTGCTAAAAGAAAAGGCGCAAGATGAAGAAGCTATCTTGGTCAAAGAGTTGCTTTCCCGTTCCATCAAGGCTTTTGCAAACGAAGAGGCCTATGCCCGATATATCATGGAGAAAGACATCGCTCCGTTACTAAACAAAAAACCATTGCTACGTTACTATGTCGATGCCCTGGCTATCGCCTTTGAAGATGTCGTTAGAATTCAATCCGGCTCACCCGTGCATCTAAATTCGCTTAAAAATGATCTTCAAGAAGTGAGCGATAACTTCGAAAAAGCATCCGCGTGTTTATCATCTATTTTGTCTCTCCGCGGTGAGATTGAACTCAATATTCCCGCCGGATTCTTACTGACGCATTTAACCTATCTTCTCTATCGGAAGAAATAGTCTTATAGACGCCCGTTACCCAAACTAAGCTAATCAAAGAAAGGAGTTGGCATTCTCGTTAGCTTAGGCGCAACCCAAAGAGAATGCAAAAACATATTATGGCAAACTCAAACCATGCATATTTCGTCCCCATCCGGTTCCGTGGTGCGGATAAATCGTATTATTTTTCAACGGAATTCCCTCACCTAGAGCTTGGAGAGCTCGTCGTCGTCGATTCGTTAAACGGATACACAATGGGCTTTGTATCTGGCCCGGTGAAACCGTTAAGCGATTATCACTCCACTTTAGAGTTGAAGCCAGTGCTTCGCAAACCGACCAAATCGGACATGCTGAACCATAATTTCAACCTCAAGGAAGAAAAACGCGCTTTGGAGATTGTCGACGAGGAAATCAAAAAACTCGGACTTCCAATGGATTTGCTGGATGCGGTGTATACCTTGGATGGAACTTATATCACCATCACCTATACCACCCCAGAAAAGCGTGTTGATTTCCGTGAGTTGCTTCATCAAATCAATCCTTTGCTCAACTGCCGTGTGGAATTACGACAAATCGCTCCAAGAGACCGCGCAAAGATGACCGGAGGTATCGGCATCTGCGGCCTTCCACTTTGCTGTTCTTCTTTTCTCAGTACCTTTGAATCCATTTCTATCACCAGGGCGAAGAACCAGATGCTCACCTTAAATATCCCGAAGTTATCGGGACATTGCGGTAAACTCATCTGCTGCTTGGCGTTTGAAGATGATACTTATACGGAGGCCAAGAAGGCTTTCCCGAAATATGGCACCGTGATCCATACTCCAGATGGGGATTACATGGTGGATTCTTTCAACGTCATCTCCAAAACCGTTCGTTTGGCCAATGCATCTCGCGATGACTTCAAGACTTATGAACTCGCGGATGTCATCGCCATGCAAAACGGAACTTACAAAGAGCATGTCGTCATCAAAAAAGTCAAAGAAGATGAACTGCCTTCCTTTGGCATCGTTCCTGAACGTAAGGTCGAGGAAGAACTTCGTGAGAATCGTCACGGGCAAGAGCAAAGACCGCAACGTCCAAGCCAAGGCCAGCAGCAAAGAAACGATCGTCACGATCGTCATAACCGCCATGGCAATGGCCAAAGAAGCAATAACCAACAAGGCCAAAACAACGGTCAAAGACAAGGCCAAGGTAACCAATATCGCGGCAACCAAAACAATCAAAAACCATCTCAAAAACCTCAAAATAACCAGCAAAACCCCAACCAATCCAATCCAAATAATGAGCAGCGGAACAACAATAACAGACGTCACCGCCACCATTATCACCACCATAACAACAAGCCAAATAACGGAGGCAATCAGCAATGAAGAGAGAACTGAACTTCGAAGGTTCATCCCCTCTTCTATATCTCATCGCCACGCCGATTGGCAACCTAAAGGAAGTGTCGCCTAGAGCCATCGAAGTCATCAGCGAGATGGATTTCGTCGCGGCGGAAGATACAAGAAACTCTGGGAAGCTTTTGTCGCTTCTAGGAATCAAAAAACCTTTTATCTCTTGCCATGAGCATAATGAGGAAGAGGCGTCGGAAAAGATCGTTAAGCTTCTTCTAGAAGGGAAGAAGGTTTGCTACATGTCCGATGCAGGCTACCCTACCGTTTCTGATCCAGGCGTTCGGCTCGTCCGCAAATGTTTGGAGAACGATATTAAGATATCGGTTGTTTCCGGTCCTAGTGCGGCTATTAACGCCCTTGCTTGCTCAGGACTAGATTCAACCCACTTCTACTTTCAGGGATTCCTCCCGCCCAAGGAGCAAGAACGTAACCGCGTTCTCAACGATTTAGCGAAACGTGAAGAAACATTAATCTTCTATGAATCGCCTCACCGCATCGCGTTAACGCTGATTGCGATGGCGGCTACCTTAGGTAACCGTAAGGCGGTCCTCGCAAGAGAACTCACGAAGACCCATGAAGAATTTGTTCGTGGTACGCTTCCAGAGCTCGCCGCATTAGATTCTGCCTCCTTATTAGGAGAAATGGTGATCGTGGTTGAAGGCAAGACAAATAGCCCTGCCGAAATCACCGATGACCAAATCGCGCTTGCGCTACGCGATGAGCTCGAATGGGGACGCACTTCAAAAGAAGCGATTGCCTCGGTTGCTAAGAACTCTGGGGTGCCCAAAAACCGAGTTTACGCGATCTATCTATCCAACTTCAAAGAATGAAAAAGAGTCATCCTCAATCCTGCGGGCCATTTTTGCAAAGCGGAGCACGATGCGGGCTGTCGTTCAAAAACCAAGAAATCCGACTCGCCATTCATACCGCCCTCGAAAACCTGAAAAAGGCGGTGCAGTTTATCCCATCAAGCTCGGGTCAAGAAGGAAATCGAATATTGAGCAAAACAGGATTCCCGTTTTATACCGTAAATCATCTATAGCCAACTCATGGTGCTTCTATTCTTCGACATAATCCGTGTCTCGAGAATAGTATTTCGAGCGTAAATCAGTGTTTTCTTTTCTTTCGGATTCGACACAGATTCCCTTTGCAGTCGAACCCAAAGCATTTGCATAGAGGGTTCAGGGTATCGCAGTATTTTTTGCAGATAGAGGAATAGTCCAAGCGCTTAATAAGATCCTCGCATTTGTGGCCTTTGACATAGAATTGGCCCGCCTCTTTATGTAGTCTTTTTAGCAAAGCTAAACCAGACAGTCCTTCTGGTATTTTGAAGGAGGGTGAGATTTGGAGGTATTCGCATATCTCCTTTAACGAGAAAACCATCATATCCTCGACATTGTGGACAACGGGAATAGCGAGAAAGGAGCATCCGTTTTCTTCGACGAGTTGCTTGACCCTCCCCATTTTCACTGGCGGTTGTTTTTGGTATTCGAAAGCATCCGTGTCGTATATAAGACAAACCGTATCGTCAAACTGGGAATCTTGTCTGATTTCTTGTAAGTGGGTTCGAATCAATGCCTCCGCTTTGCATATGCCATCCAGCGGAATGATATAAAGACACGATTTATCCCATCGTTTCTTGCCTGCGTTTTCAAACAGAAAAGAAATGAGGTGATCGAAAAACGATTGATCGGTGTCTCCTTCAACGAATATCGTCAATCGCTTCTTCATTCTCATCAGTCCTCCAAAGCTTCTTTCAAAACGGCGCGGTCAAAACGCTCCTCATTGGACAGCGTATCGAAAATGTAGGTTCCGGTTGTAACGTCTAGTTTCTCGCTTTGCTCCGTGACCCGTTTAATATAGGTGCTTCGGATTTTCTTAAACGAGATGTTTCCGTCTTGATTTTCAATGCCAATATAAATTTTACGGAGCGGAATGTATTGGAGCAAGAAGGGCGAGTGAGAGGTCAAGATGATGTTAAAGGCATCCGTGAACTCGGCGATGATCTGAATATATTTGCCTAGCACCGTTGGGTTGATTGAATTCTCAGGTTCTTCCAAGGCCACGACATGGAATCCTTTGATTTCGCTGATGGTCAGCACAATTAAACTATTCAGGATCCGCTTAAACCCATCGGACATTTCTCCGCAGTTAATATAGGAATCCATATTCTTTTGCTTTGCATACAACAGGTAATAGTTTTGAACGCCGACAACCTCCGCGCCTTCGTTGATTTTCTTAACATCAATCTCCGTAACATCCGGAAAGAGGGTTTGCATCGCACTGATGATGCGACGAAAGTGCAGAGGAAATCCCGTTTTGAGCAAATACATGTTCTGAGGTGTGTTCTCGGGTCGATTTCCACCGAAGGAAAAGTCGTCATCCGTGAAGATAGAAACGGCGTTGTAACTGCGGCTATTGTCAAAATGACGATCAATGACATAGCGGATGCTTGAAAGCTCCTGTATCAGCGGTTCGTAATAGAGGTTCTTCCCAAGCAGCAGGTTGTTAATCATGTGGGCGGGGTTGGACAAATGGGTTTCGTTTTCAACGCCTCTAGTTTTCGTGCCCTTGTATTTGGCGATGATCCCCCCGCGCGAATAGTAGGTTGTTGGCCTCTGGCTGGAAAACTTCTGAATCTTAAAATCCTCACTTAAGAACGTGGCGATTTTTTCACCCCATTTCATGCAAAAAGAGTAAGTGAGTTTGACGTCATTCCCCTCAAATTGTGTCTGAGCCTGTATGCCAAATCGAAACGGTTTGTTAATGGATGAGTGAACTAAGGGCTTAGAAAGTGAACTCTCGCTTTGATAGATGACATTCCGTAGGTCAACATTATTTGCGGAAAGCAGGGATAACCCAAATAGGATGCCGCGCAATAAGTTAGACTTCCCTTTTGCATTCAACGCCATCAGCGTGGTGATGTCCGATAAATCGATGTGGGCGTTCTCTATATTTTTGTATCCATCCAATTCGAAATACAGAATTTTCATCAGTAGTGCCTCCGCGTAAATCATAATGAAAATTGTAGGAAAATGCAACCGAGTAGACAAAAACATTGAAAAAACTTATAAAAACCTAAACTCGCTTGCATTTTTGTATGCTGAGTTTCCTAAAAGCGATTGTACAAGGAGGACAGGATCATCCTCCTCGTCCATTCTTTAAACCGATCCTAATCCGCCGCGGTATAGAAGTAGGGTGCGCATAGAAGCATGTTTGATCTTTGGAATGGACGGAAGCCAGCCCAGCCTAATGGAACGACCTTCAGCAATGAAGCGGTAAGTATCGTGTTTGCTTCACTAAAGACAATAAAATTGGATTAAGCGGAGAAAATATCAGGCCTAAACCACATATGGCATTGCGTCAGGGGGACGCTAGTTGATCTTTGCCTTTGACACTGAAGACAAACAGGTATAACGAAAAACGGCCAAATCGTGCACCGCCTTTTTCGTCAATTTTGGTTGCTGAGTAGATGCCGTGCACCACGACGGATTTCCGAAAACGGGTGGTAAAAAGGTGGTAACGGGAAGGGCTATTTCAGTAAAAAGTCCGAGGCCATCGGACTAATTTCGAAATATGGAGCACGATGCGGGTACAAGGTCAATCAAAAGTATGCGTTGAGCGAATACTCAATCGCCCGTTTCTCTCAAAGCATGTTGGTTCCCTCTCGGCATCGGGTTTCGTCAATTTGAATCGCGTTTGCCCCCGCTGACCGCAAGCAGATATATCGCCTTCTGGCGGTCGATCTCGCGCAAAAGCTCCTCCCTGTCCGGGAGATATGTCTTGTATTTCGCCGCATAAAGCTGGGTTGAATCGTAAAGCGCGCTATAGCGGATGACGTCCTCACTGGTCTCGGCGCAGAGAAGGATGCCGATGGTTGGCCCGTCCCCGTCCTGCTTGAATCGGTCGTCGTAATAGCGGACGTAACTATCCATCTGCCCGATATCTCTCGGCTCAAGTTTATCCGTTTTGAGGTCGATCAAGACGTAGCAACGCAAAAAGATGTTATAAAAAACGAGGTCCACCCTGTCCCCCGACTCCAAGCCGGGCAGCCTTTTTTGCCTGGCGACGAACGTATAGCCCTTGCCTAACTCCAAAAGGAATTCCGCGAGGTGCGAGATGATTGCATCTTCCAACTCGGATTCGTCCTTGGCCCCTTTTTCAGGCAGACCCAGGAACTCCATGACGACCGGGTCCTTGATGTATTCCTCGGGATCGTTGGCTTTGGCGGGCAACGCCTTTTTAAGCGAGGCTTCCGCCGCGGCCTTCCCTTTCGTCGATAGCAGCCTTTCGTAGGATTGGCTGTGGACGGCCCTCTGCAATTGCCTCACGCTCCAGCCGGATATGAGGGCTTCCTTCTCGTAATAGGAGCGGGCAAGGTTGCTATCGACCCCTAAAAGAACTCTGTAATGGGACCATGAAAGCAAAGATTGTTGATACGCTGTGTCAAAAATCTCTGGGAACGATTGGTAAAAACGAACAAATAAATATAGCGAGGACTTTTCGAAACCACCACCATATTTTTCCGTCAAAAACGTCGATAGCTTCGAGATAATCTCCGCGCCGTAATCGGCCCTTCCGTCCTTGAGGATCTCCTCGGAAATGCGTTTTCCAAGAAGATGGTTCCGGCGTAGCAATGTTACATTGACCGCACGTATCGCGGCACTTCTGGACTCCTCGACGATCGAGGCAAGGTCGTCGAATACGTTTGCCCCTTCAAGCGGGAGCACGAAAGAAGAATCCAGGGAATAAAACCTTTCAAGGGTATCGGCGCTTGGCTTAAATCTTCCGCCCTCCAACCGGTTGACCGTGGCATAGGATATGCCCAGCCTTTGGGCCATCTCTTTTTGGCTGAGTCCCATCGAAAGGCGTTTTGTCTTTAGTTCGTCTTTAAATTCCATAGCCTTATTGTAACATTAGTGTTATATATAATCAACATACCCTTGCCCGGACTCCAAGCAAACGGCAGTCGCTTTTTCCCAAAGCTCGTCCCCACAAAAAAAGACAGCATGACTCCTTAGGCTTTACCGCCTTCGCATTTGTGCGCGGTCACGATTTCCCCACCTATTTCGCGCTCCGTCAGCTTCGTAAAAGCATCGTAATGCAGCCTTATGAGCCTCCTGAGACCTCTTTTGAAAAAGAAACACGATGGCTACTGTAGTTCAGCTTAATTTTTAGATAGTAATCCAAAGAAAAACTTCGGAGATTCGTTCGGCAATGAGGTGACTCATTTCATTTCTAGTGCTTTCTTTCTTTTCTTAGCCTGGATTAAGAAATCAGTAATCGCGTATCCCCCATAGCCAAGGACGCCGACGATCCATAATGCGGTAGAGGCGTTGGAGAATGGGGTCTTATAGACGAATTCGTAGCTCACAGTCATGGGGTTACCGTTTTCATCTAGCGCAAATGGGGCGATGAATCCGACCACGCCGCCATCAAGACGCATCATCTTGCAGGACTGCACACCTTTGCCAGGGACAGAAGCGATCGCCTGCCAGCCAGCGTCGTATCCAATCTGAGTCTTCACGATGCGGTTACGGTCATAGTTTGTTTCGAAGGTGTAGGTGTTAGGATCTTTCGTTTTGACGTTAGCAAGCGCGCCTTGCTGGATCGCGTTGATCTTGGCCATAACGTCTGGATAATCCTGAACGGATAGAAGGATGTTGCCTAAGGTTAATCCAATCGACCCGCTACCTTTATAGCAGAAAGCAAGGTATTTTACTTTGCCACGACAATATAAACCGAAGGTGGAATTACGGGTGTTGTAATAACCGTGGTTGCCTTCATCCATGCGGCGCATGCAATCAATAGAATAGAACTCATAGGAGAGCAATTCGTTCTCTTTGAGAAGGTTTCCATTCTCATCATAAGATTCGCCGATTGCATAGATTCTTGGAACGTTATTCCACTCCGGATTGGTAGAGCCAGTGCCTTTATTTGGGAAGGCTTTAATCTCAATATAGCAGCCTTTTGTAGAGTTATTGAAATATTGGCTCGTTGTTGGGGTTAACGTAACCTTGCCAAGATCGCGCTTCATGACCACCCTGCCATTAACCACCGTTGGACCAGAAACATGGTTGTTGATAAAGAAGCCAGGACCTTCAGCTGCATATGGTTTATTAACATTAGCAAAGAAGCCATCACCCACCGCGGTTTCATAATATTCAGCTTTCAAGCCGGAGCCAACCGCTAAGAAATTAAGCTTATATTTTGTGCTCAGCGTTCCTAAATCAGGTGCTTTATCCGCCACAACAAATTCTTCAGGCAAGACTTCGTTGTCTTCGATGATTGCACCTCTTAGCTGGACCTCTTCGGCTCTTAAGAGTTCCTGCATAGCGGTTCTTCCATAGCTTTCAGTATAGAAAGCGGTGCGGTAATTCGAATTCTCATCACGGCCAATGCGATAGAGTTCATCTCCGACTGCCCAGCCTAAGGATGGGAGGTGATCTTCTTTTACGCGGTAGACACGATAACGATCGCGGTCAAAGGAAAGATTTTCCATTTCCACCGCCCCAAAAGGAACGTTTGGAGCCGGGAAGTAATGGTCGTCATCATAGCCTTTCCACGCGGCATAATCGTTTTTGATGATGTAATAACGATAGCCGAGTGAATAGTCGGTTCCAAAACGCTTATTCATATAAGCGCCAGACCAGCTTGGATTGTAGATATCATCCTTCTCATAGGAAGTGATGTTGCCTCCACCGGAGGTTTTGAGTTGATTCTGAAGGGCGAAAGATTCCACGTCGAAATTCATCAAGGAATGGAATTCAGAAGCCCCATTCACACGCGCAACGTGGGTGTTGTATTTGGCGCGGAAGGTATCGCTATAAGTGCGATAGAAACTATTGTCTTGGGCTACCAAGCGATCGGTGATAAGGGAGGTTTCGGTGCGGTTGACCTCTCCGCCTGCAAACAAGGTGGGTAGATACCAGATGCCGTTATAGATATAGACAAGGTTGCCCATGACGATGACTTCTAATGTCAAAGCGCCAAATAAGAAATGAGGCAACCATTTCTTGCGGTTTGCAAACACGAACAAGAAGCCTTCCAAGATGAGCCAACCAATCTGGTAATAGAGGAACCAAATCGTATCGAAGCCATTGTACTTGTCGGTTGCCGTGAGGTAGCTCGATTGCCAATAGGTCATGCCATTGACTTTGCTAAAGGTATTGCCGTGTAAGACATGCTCGATAAACCACCACACCACTAAGGTTGCAGTAAGCGCAAGCAAGGATCCAAGCAACGGAATCACCCTGCTCGCGTGCTTTCGTTGGTCAAAGCCCCATGAGCCATAATAAACAATCAAAGGCACCAACACGAAATACCAACGACCATATCCGTTTCCGGTGAAAGCGTAGAAGAAGAAGTGCGAGAAGTTGGTTAAGAAAAGGAAGCTGCAAATCGCGATCGCGATGAAGTGATGCCACTTCCTTTGCAAAATTGAGTGGAGAATTGCAGTGAAAAACAGAATTATGAACGGCGTGTAGCAGAAAATCGATGCCGTCCAGGAATCGTAACCCGATCTCGCCCATGGCATCGCGTAGAAGCCACCGGTTGGCAAGAAGAAAGACCCAAGCGCGATGACTTCTCGGCCAGGGTGATCACCGATTTCTTCAAACATCAAAGCAAAGAAGGAACGTAAATCAGCCGACTTTAACGCCGTCTTCAACGCATCTAAATAAGCCGAGCCGATGGAAGAGGTACGTCCGGTCAAGGTCGCTTGACGGATCGACGGAATAAGTGAGAAGCTGCACAAGCATAAGCCAATCGCGAAAGCAGTGACGCCCATGACCATGACTTTGATGTTGGTTTTGCCGTCTCTTTTTTTGATGGTGAAAAAGAATCTCCACAAGGCATACATGACACCGAAAAGGCAGACCGTAACAAGGGCGAAGAAAGAGGTAATTCCTTCTAAGAAGATCGCTAGGATCAGCCAGAAAGGCTTCTGACATTGAATGATTCTCTCTAACCCAAACAAGACCAGAGGCATATAAACGATCGCGGATACCCAAACCGGGAAGCCGACCATGAAGTTCATATAACCTGAGAAGGCAACCGCTAAAGCGCCGACTCGAGAAATCATCTCAGAGATGTTCATGATGCGCAGGTAAGCGCGCATCGCGAAGGCGGTGACGATAAATTTTGCAATCGTCGCCATGCAGTAATACTGTGGAATCCAATTCCTTGGGAAGAGAGCCATCGGGATGAGGAAGGGATCTAGCAAGCAATAATAGCTATTTGAGCCGATATTATCCGTTCCGATGAAGACACGTGAGGTATAAAGCGGGAATTTCCCAGTCATGAAGAACGTCCGCCAGTCATCGTAGAAGTCATAGGCAAGCGGGATGAATTGAAAGGTATAGTCCCAGTTGAAGGTTTGAGCGAACTCATTCATCACCAAGGCGAAAATGCACCAGAAGATGCCGATGACAAAAAGCGCGATGCCGTAATAGAAAAGGCTATCCCATCTCTTCAAGAAAGAGGGCACCGACCAAGTGATGCGTTTTCTCTCGGTTTGAACTGTTTCCATGGATTATTTCTCGGCGGGCTTTTTCTCTTCTTCGTCGTCCCCACCGATACCAACGACGTTGGAAGCGGGGATAGAAAAGGCAATGCCCATGCCTTTCGTATTCATGCCAGCGCCTTTGTTGACCGCTGACAAAACATCATCGCGAATCGCTTTTGGCACCAATATCATAACCATTTCTTTGTCAGGCGTAACGGTAACGCCGAAAAAGGTTTCTGCATCTTTGTTGCCAGTGCCGCGTCCGTTGATCACGGTTCCGCCCCTAGCGCCAGCCGCTTTTGCGGCTTCCATCACCAAATCGGTGAACCCGTGATTGACGATGCAAATGACGACTTCATAATTCTCGTTCATGCTTACTCCCCCTACTTCTTCATGTGCTTGCTCGCTTTCTCGAAATATCTGGTATTCGAGAGCATTTTGTATACCGATACGCCGGCGACGGAATCCATGCGGATGCAATAAGAGATGCCTTTTGCCATGGCAGAGATCGCGAAGCGAGCCTTCAATTCCTTTTCAAATCCTTGGTAATTGATCTCCTTCATGATGGAGAACACCACGTCTTTCTTTAACGACCCTGAGCCAAGAATCGCATAGAAATTATTAGGAGCCGTTCCTCGGCCGTGGCTAACGAAGGAGAAATTGCATTCGTATTTGTTAGCTAACGACACAATCGCATCTCCTTGTCCTCTTCCGACAACGGTAACCACCAAAAACAGGCTTTTCAGGCGGTGGGTTTTCTCATAGGGCAAATGACCTTTGACTTCTTCTGCCATAATTAATCCTCCTCCTGAAGTAGGTGAACGATTTGATCGTCGTTCTCCTCAACCAATCGCTTTTTGGCTTTTGCTAATGCAAGTCGAGTCTGAATCATGCCAGACAAGCCCATTGCTTGCAATACGATCAAAGGAACCATCGCGACCATCGCGACAAGCCCAAAGCCATAAAGATAAACATCGCTCCCTCCGGAAGGGTTAGAAACGAATCGGGAATAGGAGAACCCGATGCAGAAAGGCAATACGAAAGTCGAGGTCATCGGACCAGAAGCAACGCCACCGGAATCAAACGCCATCGCGGTGAAGATCTTAGGCACTAAGAAGGACAAGATGAACACGATGATATAGCCGGGGATGATGTAATAGGCTAACGGGAACTGGAAATATGCGCGGACCAAATGCAACGCAACCCCTGCTCCGATCGAAACGGCGAGGACAATCAAGACTTTCCTAGCCTTAATCGCGCCTTCAGAAACCAATTCAATTTGCTGGACCAAGACATGGACGGCTGGTTCAGCAAGCACGCCGAAGATGCCAAACAACGCGCCGATAATCGCCGCATAAGGGAAGAATTTGTTCTCGCTTCCTAACGCTTGCCCGACTTTGGAGGCAATCGGTAAGAAACCCGCTTCAACCGCGGTCAAAAAGCAAAGCAATCCGAGGAAAGTCACCAGCATACCGATGAAAATACGGAGAATGTTTTTCCAAGGAAGGTGGATGAAAATCAATTCGTAAATCAAGAAGAACAGAAGCAATGGCCCAATGGAGATTACGACGGAGCGAAGCGTAGAAAGGAAGCAATGGAGCAAATTATCACCCATGTTGCCAGTAAGGCCAGATAATGGATCAACGAATTCTTCCATTAATGGAAGCGTCTGCCCTGTGCCTTTCATAATCATCGCGATGATAATGACCGATAGTATAGGGCCAATCGAGCAAAGCGCGGTCAAACCGAAGGAATCTTCAGAGTTTTTGCCGCGTCTAGAAGCCGCCATACCCATACCAAAGCCAAGCAAGAACGGTACGGTTACAGGTCCGGTGGTAACGCCTCCTGAATCAAAGCAAATCGGAAGGAACCTTGGGTCGATGAGATAAATCAATGTGAACGCCAAAGCGTAGAAGGCGAGGAACATGATGTTGAGATTTTTGTGGAAGGTAACGCGAAGGACGCCGACGACAAGGAAAATGCCAACACCAACACCAATGGTCCAGACGATGATTTGAGGATGAATTCCAATTTGGCTGGATAAGACGGTAAGGTCAGGTTCGGCGATGGTAACCAAAACGCCAAGGAAAAAGGTCATCGTGATGACGAAGAAGAAGTTCTTTTTCTTGACCAAAGATCCACCGATGATCGTGCCGATTTCGGTCATAGATTCTTCGGTGCCGGCGTTAAATAACGCCATGCCAACGACAATCATCGCCACCGCAATGGAGAACAAAATGATGTCTTCATTAGAAATCAAAAACCGGTCGGCAAAGGTTCCAGGCGGCAAGGCAAAGCGCATAACGAAAAAGAAAGCGATTACCACAATCGCAATGGGAGCCGTGGATATCGCGGCTTCCCTGAGTTTGCTAAGCCAGTACTTAACAGAACTCATTGCTTCCCTCCTTTTTTCTTGGTTGCACCAAAACGAGCGCGTTTTTGCAATCCTTTTTTGATTTTCGTTGCAGATCTCGTGTCTCTAGTTGGAGTAATCTTCTTTTCAACCTTGACGGGTTTTGCCGTCTTCTTGTCGCCAAAAACCAAAGCTTTGAATTCTTCTGGCATCGGGGTCCTCAAATCGTAAGCCTTGCCGTTTAAAGGATTAGTAAAGGCTAGTTCATAAGCATGCAAACCTAATCGACCGAGCGGATTGATGGGCTCGCCATATTTATCGTCGCCGATGACATGATGACCGCGATGGCCGAGCTGAACACGGATTTGATTCTTTCTTCCGGAAGACAAGGCGACATCTAAAAGACTCATGCCGTCTTTTTTCTGTATCACCTTATAGGAGGTGACGGAACGTTTTCCTTTGGTCTTGTTTTTTGTGACATAAACAAGGTGAAGATCGTTCTCGTCTAGGTAGTCGATGAGGGTTGCTTCTTTGGGCTCCACTTCACCTTCAACGATCGCATAGTAATAACGTTTGGTCACCACTTCCTGCCAGTTGTTTTGAAGCGCTTCTCGGGTTTCATGGTTTTTCGCGAAAATCAAAACGCCGGAAGTGTCTTCGTCTAATCGATGGACGACAAAGATGCGTTTCCTTGGATCGTTTTGAGCGACATAATCCGAGACAAGACGGTACGCGGTTTTGCCTTTTTCGCGATCGGAGGCAATAGAAAGAAGGCCCGAAGGCTTGTTTAAAGCGATGATGTCCTCGTCTTCGTAGATGATGGGGAGATCTTGTTTCGCGCGCTTATGGATAGTGCGTTTTGAGACGATAACTTCGTCTTCAGGATAGAGCTTGTAATCGAATTGAGATACTGGAACCCCTCCTACAGCGACTTGATGATGTGAAAGGAGGTTTTTCACCGAATTTCGGGATGAATTCGGCATTTTATAGAGCAAAAATTCAAGTAATGTCGTTTCGACATACACTTTGTAAGTGGTGATTTGTTTAGGATCAACAAGGCCTTTTTTCTTCGGCGGAAGCTTTTTCGCGTTTTTATTCATAATAAGAAAAATCCTCCTGTTAAACGGGAGAGTTTTTCCCTTGTTGCCGGGGAAGTATCCTTCTCAGGCATATATAAAAACGAATGCTTTAAAATCATTACATAGTAATGTTATGATTTTGGCATGAAACAAGCAAATTTTTTCGGGTTATTTCTTACATTTTCCCTCTTGCTTGCATCTTGTACGATCAAGTTTGTTTCAGACTCCAGCGATAGCAAAACATCAAGCCAAGAAACAAAAAGCAGCGTTGATACCTCAAACGAAAAAGAAAGCGTTATATCCGTCAGCAGCAAAGAAGAGAGTTTCGTTTCTAGTGAAGAACGGCTCTCCTCAGAAGAAACATTCTCAATCGAGTCTTCATCCGTCGAAGAATCATCTCTATCTAGCGGTTCGAAGACTTTCACGTTTTATAGCGTCAATGATTTCCATGGCGCGGTCAAAGAAGGACGAGATTCCTATAACCATTATGAGTCTGGCATCTCCAAATATTTCGGTGAGTTAGCGACTCGTAGAAAAGCCGATCCCACTCACACCATATTGCTCAGCGCAGGTGATATGTGGCAAGGCTCCTTAGAGAGCAATTACACGAAAGGGCTTTTCGTCACGGAAGCCATGTCTGCAGCTGGCTTTGAAGCGATGGCAGTTGGAAATCATGAATTTGATTTTGGCCAAGAAATTATCAAAAACAATGCAAAAGCCGCCTCTTTTCCATTTTTAGGCGGCAATATCATGAATTACGTGAACGGCCAGACAACCTCCACGAGAAACGAAACGTTTGGCATCTCCAAAACCGTTATCAAAGACGGCGTGAAGATTGGAATCGTCGGAATGATTGGTGAGGGTCAAACGTCTTCCATCACGTCTAAATATGTTGAAGACCTATCGTTTGTAAACCCCCTTCCGTTAGCCCTTCAAGAAGCGACTCGCCTCAAAGAAGAGGAGAACACTCAAATCAACGTCCTCCTTCTTCACGATGATTCGAGCACGGTTACCAGAAGCTTTGATTATTGGAAAGACGAGGGAAAGGCGTTGAATGACTATTTTGATGTCGTTTTCTGCGGACATACCCATAGCTACAACGACGACGTTTATGATGGGGTTCCGCTTTTACAGGCCTATTCCAACGGTCAGGCATTCTCCAAAGCCACGATCACATTCGATGATAATGAAGTCACTCAAAGAATCGGCCAAATAGAATACGCACCGTCTTATGGAAGAACGGACGTAGATGTGGAAGCCGTTATTCAAAAGCATTTAACGAAAGAATTATTAGAGCTTGGCGATCGCCGCGCAGGATACGTTAACGGAACGCTTTCCACGCGCGACATCGGAGCAGTTGGATGTAAAGCCATTTACGATACCTATAGCTCGACTTATTCGGATTTGGCCTGCGTCATGATGAACTCACAACGTGATGGTTTATCCGGGGAAGTCACGTACTCTGACATCTTTAAGGCCACTCCTTTCTCAAATGTCATCGTCATCGCCCGTGTCAAAGGTTCGGATATCATCTATGAAGCCAAATACAATCCAACCTACACCGGTAACACGGCCCAATATGCAACCCTAGATTCGAATCAGTACTACACCTGTGCGGTCATCGATTACTTGTACTATCACATGAACGCAGGCAAACAATATGACTACTTCAAAGGCAACCGTCCTGGCGGTGGCAATTCGGTGATTGAAGTATACGATACTTACCCTTACGAGCTGATCTTTGGCCTATTCCAAAAAACACCTGGCAACACGATCAACCCTCAGAGTTTCCGTGGCCAGGCGAATGGATACGATTTATATAGAGTTTAACCTTATAAATGAAGGATGTCGTCATACAAATCAGGGCGACGATCTCTAAAGACACCCCAGCTGCGGCGTGTCTTTTTAATTTCCTCAAGGTCAAATTCCTGATACAGGATACCTTCTTCTTTGGAGCCAAATTCTTGGACTTTCTCGCCGTGCTCATCAGTGATAAAAGATTTGCCATAAAAAGTCATGGAAGAGTCGCCGGCTTTCTCTTCGCCGATTCGATTAGCGGCCAAAACAGGCATGATGTTTGCCGCGGCGTGACCTTTCATGACATTCTGCCAATGGGCAGAGGAATCAATAGGCAAGACAGGCTCGCTACCGATCGCGGTTGGGAAAAGAAGAATCTCCGCACCTTTTAAAGCAAGGCAACGGGCGGTTTCTGGGAACCATTGATCCCAACAAATGCCGATGCCGATGACGCCGGCTGCGGTATTGAACACCATGAATCCGGTATCACCAGGCGAGAAATAGAACTTCTCTTCATAACATTCTCCAGTTGGGATATGGGACTTGCGGTAGACACCAAGAATCTTGCCGTCAGAATCAATCATCGCTAACGAATTGAAGTAGGTATTCACCTTCTTCTCGAAGAAAGAAATCGGAAGAACAAGATGCAATCTCTTCGCAACTTCTTGGTAATGCTTCAAGGTTTCGGAGTTCTCCACTTCTTCTGCGTAATCAAAGAAATCATAGTTTTCTTTTTGGCAGAAATAATAACGCTGGAAAAGCTCTGGAATTAAGACCAAAGAAGCGCCTTTTTTCGCGGCTTCTTCTAAAAACGAGTCGACTTTTGCAATGTTTTTTGAATAATCATCGCTCATTGACATCTGGATTAACGCATAGGTCTTTTTCATGATTCTTCCTCCGGGATCTGCATGGTGATGCAGTGAATGTTTCCTCCTCCAAGCAAGATTTCACGAGAGTAGATTTGGTGAATCTTCTTCTTCGGGAAGAGCTTGGAAATGATTTCATAGGCCTCTTGGTCTTCCTTTACGCCGAAGGCAGGAAGGATGACGAAGTCTTTGCCTTGATAGAAATTAATGTAGCTGGCCGCTAGGCGACTTGCTTCAGGACGCGCTTTGGCGTTGAAGTGGCCTGCACTGATAGATTTGGCCTCTTCTTTACTCATGAACAAGAAAGGAGATGGCACTGGAATCTTATGAATCTGGAACGGTCTTCCTTTCGCGTCGGTTTGCTCGCGTAAGGATTGATAGGTTTGCTGGCAGAATTCATATTGAGGGTCGTCTTTATCTTCAGACCACGCCATAACGACAACGCCGGGTTTCACGAATGCAACCATATTATCGATGTGTTCGTTGGTTTCATCTTCATAGATGCCATGAGGAACCCAGACGACTTTCTCTAATCCAAGATACTCTTTCAATGTTTCTTCAATCTCGGCTTTGCTCATGCAAGGATTTCGCCCAGGAGAGAGCAAGCAGGCTTCGGTCACGATAGCCGTACCTTCGCCGTCACAAGCAATCGCACCGCCTTCAAAGATAAAGGAAGGATGATTGTATTCTTTTAATTTGAGTTTCTTCGCGATTAATGAAGATAGTTTGTCATCATCTTTATAATTGCTATAGAGGCCGTCGTAATCACCGCCATAAGCGTTGAAACGGAAGTCGACGGAGCGGATGGTTTTGCCTTTGCGGACATAAAGTCCACCGGTATCTCTAGCCCATGCATCGTTATAACGAAGTTTCATCGGGATAACGTTAGGAATGTTTTCATAATCGCCGATCGTGCGGGCATAAATCCGAGGATGAATGCCGACATAGACAGGCTCATGCTCCGCGATAGCCATAATGACTTCGCGATAATTCGCGCGAGCAGGGACGCCTTTCTTTCTCCATGTATCCGCTCTAAACGGAATAAGTATGATCGTGCCTTTATGGCCTTCGCCTTCAAACGGCAAGGTAAAAGAGTCATTACGTGGGGTCGTAATGCGATTTGTATGATAGGCTTCAAGTTTCTTTTGATAGAAAGAGAAGCGTTTCCAGTTAGCTTGATCGATCACTTCAAATCCATAGGGATAAGCCGAGTGAATCGAAACGCCGGTGGAAAGATATTTCTTCACTCTGGCAATCAATTCTTTTGTCCAGATTTCACCCGGGCAAATCAAAGGAATGCCTGGCGGATAAATCATGACAATCTCTTTGGAGATCATCCCATCACATTCATCAAGCGGAACAATCTTGCCAGATGCATGCATGGCTGCACGAGGACGGATAAGCGCGAACGGGAAGGTCGCAGAGAACTTATGATCCTCATAAACGATGGATGGGTCATAGTAGTCTTTCGATAAAGCTTCTAACGCTTCGCAAAGGCGATCGATGTGTTCTTTTTTCGTCCCGATCGCAAGGATGCAAAGCACTGCATACGTCTCTGCTAATTCAAGTTGAATCCTGAATCGACGGAAGATTTCGCGATAAATCTGGAAGCCGTTGATCTTAAGATGATCGACGCAGATAACGAGCTTCGTGGCGTCGAAATCATGGCAACCATAATTTAAGAAATGCTCTTTTGCAGAGACATAAAAGCCAGGAATTGCAGAGATTTTTGATTTTGCGTATTCCGCAAGCTCATAAACACGCTGCTGCGCTTCCGCCCCTTTCGTGGCCATAAATTGACGCGCGCCATCAAGAGAGGCAATAAATAATCCAGAAGGAGAAGTCGTATTGAACATGTTGAGATTGCGCTGAATCTCCTCTTTAGAAAAACGGTTTCCTTTCATCAATAAGACGGAGGACTGCGTCAAGCTGCCTGCTGTCTTATGAATGGAAACCGCGGAGAGGTCCGCCCCTGCATCCATTGCCGTCATCGGCGATTGTGGAGCGTGGAAATAGAAATGTGCGCCGTGAGCTTCATCGACGAGCACCGCCATATGATGCTCGTGGGCAAAGTCGACAAGTTCCTTCAACTCACAAACGGCACCGAAATAAGTCGGGTTGATGACGAAGACCGCTTTGGCAGAAGGATGCTTGAGGATGGCTTTTTTGTAGTCTTCCAAGCTTGGTTGATTGGCGATCTCCAAATCGGAGTCAATCTGGGGCATGACGTAAACCGGCACGCCGCCAGAAATAACCAAAGCGTTGATGACAGACTTATGGACATTACGAGGCAAGATAATGGTTTCGTTTGCTTTGACGGCAGTGAAAATCATGGTGATGATGCCTGCCGTTGTTCCGTTGATCAAAAAGAAGCATTCGTCCGCGTTTGTCGCTTCCGCAAAATAGGCTTCTGATTCCGCGACCACGCCGATTGGGTGGGCTAGATTATCCATGCCGATTGGAGCATTGACATCGAGACGATAAATATCACGGCCAAGCAAATCCAAAGCTGGGTTTTCAATGTTCCCCATATGGTGTCCAGGAACATCAAAAGGAACGACATCGGATTCGGTAAAATTCTTGAGGGCGTCTAGATACGGCGTTCTGCTTTGATCAAACTTTCCCATTGCGAGCAACAATATACACTCTTTATTTTATAAAGATATGATTATTTTTCGCAGCAGCCTTGAAAGAATTCTGCCATGGCGTCATTGACGACCTTCGATTCCTCTAAATATGGCCTCATGACATTGTGAACATGAACGATTTCAGGCTCATCCGACGTGATATCTTTGAAGGTAAAAGGCAGGTTTGCTTGCTTGAGATCTTCAACCAAAGCAAGAGATTCATCACGGAGAAAATCGTTCTTGCAGGAAGAAATGAAAAGTGGGTATCGAAGCGCGGAGAAATGGGCTCTTGGGCAAATAAGAGAAATGTATTCAGCGTCAAGACAGCGAGGGCCAACCATATAACGTTTGCCGGTCTTGGACAATGAATCGCCCATACCAATTTCAACAAAACGATATACTGGCGAGTTGACCGCGACACCTTTAACGACGGCTTCGCCTAAATCAGCACCAATCTTTTGAGCAATCGAAGGATCGCGCATCATCTCGGCTAGAATCAAGGCGAAATGTCCGCCGGCGGAATCGCCAGTAAGCACCATCTTTGCAGGATTAAGCCCATATTCTTCTGCGTGCTCAAAAAGATGCTTTAATTCCGTGGCCAAGTCTCTAACTTGATCGTGTGGGTCGAGCGTTCCTCGATTCAAACGATAGTCGAGCGTAACAAAGTTGAATCCTTTGTCTATAAAGCTCTTTGCAAGATAAGCGTTGTTTTTGCGGGTGGAATAGATGTAAGCACCGCCATGGATATCGATAATGGTGATGCCATTAGGGTTGCTTGCATGATAAATGTCATATTGCTGAGGATAGAGGGCTTCAGGAAAAGGCTTGATATCCAAACGACTGTGCTCCGCGTCTGGCAGCGGAAGCCCTTTATGAATTCGCGCATCGTTCTTGGCCATATAGCCTAAGGCGACCTTCAGCATGAATCTATTCACTTTCATCGTTCTCACCACCCAAAGTTACGGGCAATCGCTTTCGCAAGCCCGTCATTCCATATTTCTTCCGTCACTTCATCCGCGGAGGCTTTGACATCAGGATGGCCATTGCCCATGCAAACAAACTTGGCTGCTTGCCCCATCGCGATATCTTGGAAGTCATCTCCAAAAGCAATCGCGTCTTCTTTGGTTAAGCCAAGGTACTTTAGAAGGACAAGCATCACTTCTCCTTTATTGCGAGGTGCAGACATCACATCCACCCCACATTCGTGGTAACGGTGGAAATAGATAGAAGGGAATTCCTTTTGGAAGAATTCATCATATTCAGAAGTGGAATGAAGCAAGAGCCCTGTCGCATCTTCGTTATAGTAAGGATGAACCGGTGGAACAACCTCACTGTAGACAAGGTGATAACGTTCCAAAGAATCGGTAGGAGGCGCGACCAAAAACCTGTTTTTTGGGGTTACGACTTCTGCCGTTAGCCCTAAAGATATAACGGTTTTGCAGAGTTTTCTCAAAGTTTTATGATCGATGGTCTGCTTATAAATCACTTTATTATGGTAGATGGCAATGCCACCAGCGCTGCCTAAAAAGCCATCGAATTTCACGCCTAATTCAAAGACACCAAATCGTTTCGCGGAGTGGTAGGGACGGGCGGTTGAAAGCACGACGAGGACGCCTTCTTTTTTCAGGCGCTTCATCGCCTCGATGCCAGAAGGAACCATGCAACGATTCTTCCAATCGTAGATGGTGTTATCGATATCAAAGAACGCGATTTTGTATCCCATCTTAGAGCTCCTTGAGTTTGGCATTGAGTTCCTTCATCGTTTCCGGACCCACTTTTTGAACCTGTCGGTCGTAGGTCAAAAGGCCATTGATTTCTTCTTCGACATCACTGAGTTGAGTATAAACCGCCACGGCGAGGCCTTCTTTCTTTAGTGGGATGATTTGCTCTTCGAATAGCTTTCGAAGCGCGATTTCTAGCTTTTCCTTGGTCTCTAACTTTTTGTAGCCAAAGGCCTTATCCATCATGGTGTGCCCGTTTTCTTTATAGGAGTAACCACCGAATTCGGAAAGAGAAAGGATGCGTTTGTGATCCGAGTGTAAACGAGGCTTGATAAAGTAAACGTGGTGAGAAGAAAAGTCCCCTACCCCCTGATCAATCCAACCAGAGTTCGCATCGATGAGCCTTGATTCATCTAATTGCTTTAGACGTTTATAAACGTCTTTGGTGTTGAATTGACCCCATCCTTCGTTGAAAATCGTCCAAACAACGATAGATGGATGGTTCTTAAGTAAGTCAACGGTCGACTCCATGGTGAAAAGGTAGTTTGCTTTGGCAAAATCAGATCTCGAATGGAGTCTTTTCTGAACGCGTTCTTTCGTGTCGTCCCATTTTCTTTTAACAAACGGGCCAGTCATGATGATAAACGGGTTGTAGGGAGCCCCAATATTCACGAAATCCTGCATGACAAGCATTCCTAGTCGGTCGCAGTGATAATACCAACGACGAGGTTCCACTTTGATATGTTTACGAATCATGTTGAAGCCATAAGTTTTCATGGCCAAGATGTCATTAATCATGGCTTGGTCCGTGGGAGGAGTAAGCCCTGATTCTGGGAAATATCCCTGGTCCAATGGGCCAGTCATAAATATCGGTTTGCCATTTAGCATTGGGAATGGGTAGCCTTTATAGGTTCCCACCGAAATCTTCCGCATGCCGAAATAGGAATAGACCGTGTCTTCTCCATTAGAGAATTTCACGTCATAGAGATTTGGAGATTCAGGAGACCATTCGTGCAAACCCTCTCCTAGATAAAGATTGGCCTTGCCTTCTACGTCGATTTGCTCGCGACAAATTGGTTTCCCTTGAAAAGAAACTTCGGCGAACCAATTGTCATTTTTCCCTGAGAATTTTGCAAAAACTGTGCAAATCCCCATTTTTCTATGAATCTCATAACGGATATCCGTGAGATGATTCTCAGGGATATTCTCAAGCCAAACGCTACCGTAAATACCAGATGTCGCATGATACCAGATGCCACCCGGCTTCAACGATTGCTTGCCGATAGGATATTCTCCGCTGGTGTCATCTTTCACGATGACTCTTAAATCATTGCCTTTTTCAAGCAAGATTAGATTCGCAAAGCAAAACGGGGAATAACCGCCGTCATGATGGCCAAGATGAACGCCGTTAAGATAGACATCACAAGAGCAATCCACGGCTTCCAAATGAAGGCAGACATGTTCTTTGTTGATTTCTTGAGGTAAATCAAAAACCTTTCGGTAATGCAGGAACTTGCCTTTGACGTCTTGAATCCCTACCCCAGACAAGGCGGTCTCGACGGCAAAAGGAACCAAGATCTTGGTTTGGTATTGTTCTATCTTTTCTTTGCTGTTAGGCAGAAGAGAAAAGTCCCATTCCCCATTTAAGCAAGCATAAGAATCCCTACGGAATTGAGGGTTAGGATGCTCGGATAATGGGCATTCTTTCGAAACGTTTTTCCCTTCTTCGGTGAACAGCAAATTCATTTCTTTGATTGGGCCAAATAGGCTGCGAGTTTATCGGCTTCTTCGTGTTTTCTCTTGAACGCTTTTTGCTGTTTCTCGATAAGTTTTTTATCTTCGAAGTAGTTGATACCCATCGCTCTTTTTGCGCGGAATCCATAATAAGAGGCAACTTCAGCCGCGCGCTTGCTGCCTTCTTCAAGAATGCGATAAACAGCAGGAATATCGTTTTCAAGTTCTCTTCTGCGTTGACGCATTGGCTCAAGGATATCGTTTAGCACTTTGGCTAAGAAGCGTTTGACGGTGACATCGCCAAGGCCCCCACGCTGATAATGGGCTTTTAGTTCCTCAAGGTTTTTGTATTCAGGGAGATATTTAGCGAAATGTTCATCCGTCGCGAACGCTTCCAAGTACATGAATACGGGGTTGCCTTCGGTATGACCTGGATCAGAAACCTGAAGATGGGTTGGGTCAGTAAACATGGACATGACTTGTTTATTCACGGTCTTTTCGTCATCGGAAAGATAGATCGCGTTGCCAAGAGATTTACTCATTTTGGCTTTGCCATCTACGCCAGGTAAACGGCGGCATAATGCTTTTTCTGGAACCATGATTTTTGGCTCGATGAAGACATTTCCATAAACGGAATTGAACTTATGGGCGATTTCTTGCGCTTGCTCCACCATCGGCATTTGGTCTTCGCCAGCTGGAACGATGGTTGTGCCAAACATTAAAATATCAGCAGCTTGCGAAATTGGATAATTCAAGAAGCCAACTGGCAAAGAGGAGCCAAAACCTCTCATGCCCATCTCGGTTTTTAACGTCGGATTACGTTCGAGTCTTGCAAGTGTTACGAGATTTGCGAAATAGCAGGAGAATTCAGCCAGTTCAGGAACACGGCTTTGAACAAAGATCGTGACCTTGTTCGGATCGATGCCTGCCGCCAAATAATCAAGCGCGACTTGGATGACGTTATCACGAACCTTTTGAGGATTCTCGGCGTTATCTGTCAACGCTTGGGTATCTGCGATCATGATGAACATCTCATCGAATTTGCCTTCGTTTTGAAGTTCAACACGCATTCTTAAAGAGCCCACATAATGGCCAATGTGAAGAGGGCCGGTTGGGCGATCGCCCGTGAGCATAACTTGTTTAATCGGATTTTCGTTTTCCATCGTTACTACCTACCGAGTGGTATTTTATCATCAATGCATAGCATTGCACGCGTTTGCAAAGCCAAAGTGCTATACTACCGCCTGAAAGAAGGCCGAATATGGAAATTGTTACGATTCAAAACCTCATCAAAGAAGAAAAAGCCGACGCCTGGGTCATGGTTGACTATGAAAACCGTAACAAGAACGTCGTTTCGTTATTAGGCGAAAAGATGCTGACAAGGAAACTGGTGCTCATTATTCCAAGAGATGGCAAGCCTCAATTGATCGTTCACGTCATTGACACAGTTTATCTACGCGATGATGCGATTACATCCACTTTTGAATTAAGGCCTTATAAGACATGGCAGCAGATGCTTGAAATCGAAAAGGAGATTCTCTCTTCTTACAAAACTGTCCTGATGGATGTCAGCGAGTTTGGGCTTCTCCCTCGTGTGAGCTTAGCAGACCATGGCTCAGTCGAATATGTAAGAAGTTTGGGGTTAACGATTAAACCGTCCGCGGATGTTTTACAGCATTTATCTGCCGTATTAAGCGACGAGGAATTGGAGCTTCAAAAGAAGGCTTGCGAGATCACTTTGAAGATAAAAGACGAGGCTTTTGCCGAGATTTCAAGAATTATCAAAGAAAAAGGCGAAACCGATGAGTTAGAGATTCAACAGTTTATTGCAAGACGTTTCCACGAAGAAGGATTGGTGTTCGATGAGGCTCCGCTTGTCGCGATTGGACCCAATGCGAGCGACCCCCACTACACACCGACACCAGAAAAGCATTCCAAAATCAAAGAAGGCGATTTGGTCCTGATTGATATGTGGGCCAAGCACGATCTTCCTAACGGTGTTTATGCTGACATCACTTGGATGGGCTATGTTGGAACAACTGTCCCCGAGGTATATAAAAAGCGCTTCGACATTGTGAAGCGCTCGCGTGATGCGGTAATTGCTTTCTTAAAAGAACAGCTTCCGCTTCGCGATGTATGTGCTTATGAGGCGGATGATGTTGCTCGAAAAGTAATTACGGATGCTGGGTATGGCGAATACTTCTTGCACCGCGTAGGTCATAACATCGCAGTTGATGTTTCTCCTCATGGGCCTGGCGCAAACCTTGATAATTACGAGTCCCATGACACTAGAAAACTCTTGTCTGGAACATCGTTCTCCGATGAGCCAGGCATCTATGCGCCTGATTTCGGGGTTCGCTCGGAAACCGACTTGCATCATCGAAACGGCGAGTTGATCGTCCTTGCTGGATTACAGGATGAAATCATCCCAATCCTAACCTTGAATTAAGAAAGACGTTTCAAAAGAGCTGAGATCTCCTTGATCTTGGCCTCTTTTTCTTCTCCTTCAGCGTGTTTGACGCAGTGCTCAAGGTGAGCTTGAAGAACATCGCAGTTAACCTTTTTCAAAAGCGCGATGGTTGCAAGCAACTGGTTTGAGATATCCAAACAATAGGCATCATCGTCGACCATATGCAAAATGCCTTCGATCTGGCCTTTTGCGATGGCTAGCTGATGATGGATTTTATCGTGACTAGCCTGCATTATTCCAAACCTGCAAACTTGAAACCGATCGCATCAATCGCTGCCTTTGCTGCTTCTTCAGTGATGGCAGGTTTAGCTTTGACGGTAGCGATTTTCTTCTCTAAATCGACTTTCACGGACTTCACGCCTTCCACTGCTCCTAAAGCCTTTTCGACATTTGCGGCGCAGTGAATGCAGTGCATGCCTTCGACATGGACGATTTGCTTTGCTACTCCAAACATGGTTATTCTCCTTTTTCTTTATGGAACCATCGTAGACGCAGCGCGTTCAATACGACGGTAATTGACGATAATGACATGGCAATCGATCCAATCATCGGGGTCAGAACCAGATGGCCTTGATTGCCTGTTAGCCAATTGGGACTTACTTGGACCGCGTATAAGGCGCCGGCAGCAAGCGGGATAAGAATGATGTTATATAAGAACGCCCAGGTGAGATTCTCTTTGATGTTGCGAACAACTTTCTTGCTGAGAATTAATCCTGAATAAACATCAAGAGGGTCGTTTTTCACGAGGATGATATCGCTGGATTCAATCGCGATTTCAGTGCCTGCGCCGATTGCAATGCCGACATCCGCCTTCATAAGGGCCGGCGCATCATTGATGCCATCTCCAACAAAAGCGACTTTGTACCCCTGCCCTTGTAGTTTTGCCACGATGCTTTCTTTTTCTTCCGGAAGCACCTCGGCATAGAGATCTTTAATACCTAGTTCATTCGCAATAGCCTGGGCAGTAGAATGATGGTCTCCGGTAAGCATAACGACCTTTTTACCTGCGTTTTGCAGAGATTTCACCGTTTTTTGACTATTTTCTTTCACCGCATCGCCGATTCCAATCAACCCAATGATGGATTTGTTTTTGACCACGAATAAAGTGGTAAGACCTTGCTTGGAAAGCTCTTCGAATTGGTCTTTCGTTTCGCTCGTTTCGATGCCTTCTTGTTTAAGCAAGGCGACATTGCCAACAATGACATCATCACCTTTGATACCCTTTCCAGGGATATATTCGAAGGCTTCAGATAAACGGACTTTCTCACCTTTCATCTCGTATCGTTTTACGATCGCTTTCGATAACGGGTGTTCAGAATGCGCTTCATATGGGGCGACAAGATTTAGAACATCGTCTTCCGATCCTTGATAAGCGATGACACGTTTGACTTCCATTTCGCCTTTGGTCAATGTGCCTGTTTTATCAAACAGGAAAACATCGATTTGTTCTAATCGCTCGAACGCTTCCGCCGATTTGATCAGGATGCCGTTTTCTGCACCTTTTCCAGTTCCGACCATAATGGCGACTGGGGTTGCTAGACCTAAAGCACATGGACAAGAGATTACTAAGACAGAAACTGCGAGTTGGAATGCTAAGTTGACATCAGGATGGTTAACCCCGACGAGCCCTACTCCAGAAAGTATCATCCAGAGGGTGAAAACAAGTAGCGAAATGCCAATAACAGCAGGGACAAACACACCTGAAATCCGGTCTGCGAGTCTCGCCAATGGAGCTTTTGATTCACTGGCTTCTTCAACCAATGCGATGATCTTAGCGATAGTCGTGTCTTTGCCGACTTTCTCGACCACGAACTTGAAGCTTCCTTCCTTGTTGATCGTGGCCCCGATAACAGAGTCGCCTTTCCTTTTATATACAGGGATGGATTCGCCGGTGATCATAGATTCATCAAGACTGGTCTCACCTTCTACGATTTTACCATCACAAGGAACGGATGCGCCTGGTTTCACCAAAACGATGTCCCCTTCTTTTAATGCCTCACAAGGAACCTCTTTGACTTCATCATTCACACATAAATAAGCAGTGTCAGGGGTTAACGCCATCATGGCAGCAATCGAAGCTGTTGTTTTGGAAGTCGCTTGGGATTCGATGAATTTGCCAATCGAAATAAAGGTAGGGATCATTGCCGCAGACTCGAAGTAGATGTTCATGGAATAGTTCATAACACCCATTTCATCACCGGAGGCAAAGCAAATAATCATCCTAACAAACGCATAGAGGCCATAGACGATGGAGACGCTGCTGCCTAAAGCAACGAGTGCATCCATATTCGGATGACGTTTCCATAAAGATTTGAAGCCAGAGGAGAAATGATGCCAATTCAAGACCGCGATCGGGATGAGGAACAGGATTTGCATGGCGACATTGATGATGCAAATAATGCCCATATAGCCCGAACGATCGATCGCATCCATGACCGGAGGAATCATCGGACCCATGGAAAAAACCATCAAACACAAAAGTAGAATTATGCTCAGAATTAAGCGATTTCGCTTTTTTCTGACTTCTTCCGCCCTTTTGCGCTGGATATCTTTGATGGATTGATTAACAAAAACCGAACAGGAATAGCCACTGTCGTCCACTGCTTTGATGATTTCTTGCGAGCTTACAACCGCGTCGTCATACTCAACGACCATGTTCTTTCCAAGCAAGGAAACGTTAACAGAGGAGACGCCATTTAAGTGTGCAACGGCGCGTTCTACATTGGCTTGACAGGCCGCGCACATCATCCCGTTTACTTCAAATTTTTGTTTCATCTAATACCCCCTGGGGGTATCTATCGTAACACCTTTTCTTTCTAGAAGCAAAAGCAACGCTTTCCTTCATAAAAGGAAAAGTCGTCTAGACACCAGGGTGCCCAGACGACCTTCCGGAAAGGAATGTGATGCTTTTGATTAGCTGATTGCGATAGAACGAGATGTATTCGTTTCGACGCGCTTTGGAAGGACAACCTTCATAACGCCGTTTTCAAGGTTCGCGGTAATCTTGTCTTCCTCGATCTCGCCGAAATAGAAGCGGCGGCGAAGTTTGCCATAGGCGCGCTCGGAATAAACTTGCTTGGCGCCTTCGACTGGCTTTTTCTCCTTCTTAGCGGAAATGGTGAGATAGCCTTTCTCAAATTCGATAGAAACGTCTTTCTTATCAAAGCCAGGGAGATCGGCTTCAAGTTCATAGGCGTTATCAGTCTCAAGGATATCAACATCCATCACAGATGGGGTTTCGTTCTTTCTTTCTTGTGCTGGTTCGAAGAAGGAATCTAAGAATGGGTTGAACAAATAGTTTGTCATGGTTTTAAACCTCCAATTTAGCACTCACACTTCTCAAGTGCTAACTATAGTTTATCCATGAAATTAGCACTGTCAATAGCCGAGTGCTAGAAAATGTTAAAAATGTAGATTTAATCGAAAGAAAAAATTTAAACTTTTTATAATAAGTCTACGAAAGCACCCTTGATATAGGATGCTAAATCGGTAGGTGAAAGCTCAATTTGGCAGCCTTTTTTGCCGCCAGAAACGAAGATTGTGTCATATAATTGGGCGGTCTCTTCGATAAACGTTGGGAACGGTTTTTTCATCCCAATTGGAGAACAACCGCCATGAACATAACCCGTAAGAGGGAGCAATGTTTTTTGCAGAATCATCTCAATGGATTTCACGCCTGCGGCCTTCGCGGCTTTCTTTAAATTCAAACGCGCGTTCACGGGCACGCAAAAGACGAAGTGATTATGGTTTGGATCTTCGGTGACAAGCGTTTTGAAAACTCGGTCAGGGTCCTCCCCCAAAGCTTTGGCTACGAGTTCTCCGTCCGTGATTTCAGCGTCATAAAAATGTGAGGAATAAGAGATTTCCGCCACATCTAAAAGACGGTGCACATTAGTCTTATCCATGATTATTTAGATGATTCAAGCATCGAGACCATCATTTTGATGGTGTCTGCGCTAAGCGATAGTTGTTTCCGCTCTTCGACTTTCAGCTTTTTCACACGTTCTAACTGAGCTTTTAGATCAGCGACTTTAGAGGCGAGTGGATAATTCGGATTATTCACGTTTGCCTTTAATTTCTTATCGAAAGCGATGGCCTCGTCGAGCGGAGAGACTTTTGGCTTTTCAGGTTTCTTTGGAGCAGGAGCCTTTTTCTCCTTCTTTGGAGTTGGGTTTGGCTTCTCTTGCTTCTTTTCCTTCTTCGCAGGCTTTGAAGCAGCTTTTTTCTTCGGCTTTTCCTCAGCAGGCTTTTGAGCTGTCGCTTCCTGTTTTTTGGCTGTAGCGGGTTTTGGAGTTTCGGGCTTAGCTTTAGGTGTTTCTGCCTTCTTCTCCTTTTTCGCCTCGGATTGCTTTTTCTTTTTTGCTTTAGCAGGTTTTGTCGCGGGCTTTTCTTCCTTAACAGGTTGCTTAGTCTCTTCCGGTTTCACCAAAACCGGTTTCTTTTTAGCCGATCCCTTCTTTGGCTCATTATTAGGTTCAGGCTTTGCCTCCTCCGGTTTCGGTTGAGCTGCCTTTTCCTGCTTAGATGATTTGACACTCTTTTTCTTAGCAGGTTTCTTCTTTGCCGGTTTGCTTGGTTTAACGGGCTCAGCAGGCTTTTGCTCTTCAACTTTTGGAGCCTGTCCAACAGGCTGCTTGTCGTTTGTTGGAGCGGGTTCTGCAGGCTTTTCGTTCTTTTTAGCGGCTTTTTTCTTCGCTTCTTCTGGCTTTTTGGCCGCCGGCAAAGGTGTGGCGGTTGCCGGAGCGATATTAATCCAGACACGGAAGGTAACGTTCCTTGGCATGACATAGATCAAGACCTTTTTGTACTCGACCCTGATTAGGCTATTGCCGTCTAAGGAACGATCCGCCAGGCGAGCGATGTCATCAAGATCGATATCGGTGAGATCAACAGGTCCATGGAACTGCGCGTTATATGGAATGGTGTGATAACGGAACAAGATATTGTAAAGCGACGCGCATTTGGAAATTGCCTCTTTCAAGGTAAGTCCATCGCTATAACGAAGCTTCTTAATTTCAAGCTCAGGGTTATCCTCTTTTTCCAAAACCACGGGGGGCGTGAATGTCTTTTCGGTATAAACGCCTGTCAAAAGAAACTGACGTAATGCACCTTCATTTAGTTGAAGATTCAACGTAGAACGCTTCTCTTCAGGAATCGTAGCAAGACCTTCTAAATGGACTTGGACATCCTTCCTCTTCTTGTCTAATGGATAGTTCGGGTTCGTCAGCAGAGCTTTCAACCTCTTGTCATTGAAAGATGCATCGTAATCGACTTTAGGTGCCGGCTTAGGAGATTCCGGTTTCGTTGGCTTAGCATGAGTAAAAGACGGCTTTGCCGTGAGCTCATACTTAGTGGGTTGTTTTGGTTGCGGCGTTTGTTCTTTGATGGGTTTGCCGCGATTCGGCGCTAATTCAGCATTCGGCATGAGCCGATAAACCGCGACATATTTTCCTCTTTGGGATTGCGAATGATTCCAATAGAGCAAATCGGATGCAAGACCTTTGTCTTGTGTGATGACCAGGATACGTTTATCAAGTCGATCATGGATTACTTTCATCGTAATCGCATTGTCAGAGAAGTTTTCCGTTTTATCTTTCGGAGTGATTTCTAATATTCTTCTGAATTTGGCCCATTTAACGATTCTAATGGCTCTTTTTGCAGCAATCTGGCGATTGATGTCATCAGGGTTTTTACTTTTGTTCTTCGCGTGTTCTTTCAGTTCTTCGTAGCAACGATATGGAACATAAACATGGAAATCTTCTACGACGTCATCGACGTATTCTTTCTTTGCCTTTTCGAATACATTCATCCAATCCGGGAAGGAATCTTCCATTAAGGAGCAAGTATCGATGATGACATAGTCGAAGTTCCTAAGTTGCCTCGCTAGCATCGAATACCGCTTCTCGTCGGTTGGCATATTTTTTGAATACCTCCTTTGGAGGAATTATATCCTAGGAACAAAAAAGAAGGTACCTCCTAATTCAGATACCTTCTAAGCAGGATGTCGGTGAAATTTGAGAACGCGCTAGGAAGTGTATAACGGTCTAGAATCTCTTCTCTAGAGGCTAGCACACCATCTTTTGGAGCTTCCTCTAGATAACCCACATATCCTTCCATATCCCAAATCAAATGAGTGAATACGTGCTTCTTTTTCCCTAAATCCATCGGTGTTTTGCAGGGAATTTCAAGATTTTTAAGGATTTGCTCTGGTTTCTTTTTGCCTTCCAATTTAACGTTTAAATATTCGTGCATGCCGCCTAGCAGGCCATCTGCAGGTCGCTTGAATAAAAGAACTTTGTTTTGGTAGATCAAGCAGAAGATGGCTCGTCTTTCTCGCTTCTTCTCCACCTTCTTCTTAGGGAGCGGATAAGAAGTCTCCTTTCCTTCTATATGCGCTTTGCAGAACGAGGCGAATGGACACTGATCGCATTTAGGGGCGCCGTTTGGAAGGCAAACGAGTTCACCTAAATCCATGAGAGCTTGGTTAAAGTCTCCTGCCCTATTTTCATCGATATGCTGCAATAGATATTGCTCACAGGCTTTTTTGCTAGAAGCATCATTAGGAACAACGCTGGCTTTGTTGAGTCTTGCATAGATGCGAATGAGATTGCCGTCAACCGCAACTTCTTTCTCGCCAAAAGCGATTGCAAGAATCGCAGACGCGGTATATTCGCCGATACCGGGAACTTGGAGAAGTTCTTCTTTCGTTTCCGGCATCGTGCCAAGGAAACGTTCCTGAATCAGTTTTGCGCCTTTGGCTAAATTCCTTACCCTGCTGTAATAACCTAGACCTTCCCATAGCTTCAAATAGGCTTCTTCAGGGGCGCTGGCTAACACTTTGATGTTAGGAAAGGTTTCCATGAAACGGAGGAAGTATGGCTTGACGGTTTCGACCCTAGTTTGCTGAAGCATAATCTCAGAAACCCAGATACGATAAGGATCTTTGCTCATTCTCCATGGCAAAACACGATGATGGACATCATACCAATCTAACAGGGCTTTTGATAAATCACTCATGGAAAATCTTCTTGCCGATAACCGTGCCAAGATTGCCAATCAGTATCTCTAAGAGCAAGACCTCAGGGAATACGATAACAGTGTAAACGCAAATGCATACCACCGCATTTGTTTCACTTGCGATGTTTTGATAAACCGGGCTATGCCATGGCTGGAAGAACTCATAGGCAAAGGAGCCGTTGAGAATATCGACGGAGGATGTAGACATACCTCCGAGATAGGATTTTGGCAAAGCCAAAGCAAGGAATACGGTTGCAAGGATCACCATTCCAAAGACAAAGGCGCGATATTTGGTAAAGGGCAGCGATAAGCGAATGAGCACCGCAATACCAGCGACCGTGGTAAGAATTGAAATCAAGGACGTCGTATTCACATCGTTGAGCAAATGTGTCGCATTAAGAACAACCGGGGTCAGGGCTCCTAAAAGCAACGTAATACCACCCGCTACTGCTTTGGGATAAACATTTTGCCGGTAGGTTCCAACAATTGGTTTCTTGCTTGGCTCAAGGGAGAGCAAGAAGCCACCAACCGCGATAACCGCAGTCTGCATGAGATAGATGTTTTCGATGGAGAACACCATGTGCCCACGTGGGAACGGGATTAAGAAGAGGGAAAGCAATACGATGCAAACCGTTTTCATCAGGAAGAGAACAGAGGATCTCTGAGTGTTATTAACGACTTTTCTTCCTTGAGCAACAACGTCTTTAAGGTGAGAGAAGTCATTATCTAGAAGCACAACGTCAGCGCAGCTTTTCGCAGCGTCGGTCGCTTTTTCGAACGTGATAGAACTGTTGGCCTTGCGAAGAGCGAGGATATCGTTGACGCCGTCGCCAGTCATCGCGACCTTTCTTCCATGACGTTGCAAAGCTTCGACAAGCGCTTCTTTCTGTTCGGGAGAAACACGGCCAAAAATTGCATAATCCATGCAAATCGCGTCTAAATCCTCAATAGAAACATTCTCTAAAGAGATGGCTTTATCCGCATTAGGAACGCCGCAAATGGAAGCGATCTTGGAAACGGTTTCAACATTGTCACCCGAGATAATCTTCACATCGACCGAGTTCTCTTTGAAGAAAGCGATCGTTTCAGGAGCGCTTAATCGGATTCCATCTTTGAGAACAATCATCGCGATAGGTTCATCATCGACCGCGAATAGCAAGACGCGTTTGCCTTCTTGCGCGTGCTTTTTCGCTTTGTCCAAGATGGCTTTATCTTTTGATAAATATTCAGGCGCACCAAGCAAGAGTTTCCTTCCATCATCTAAAATCGCCCCAGAATACTTTCTGGCGCTAGAGAAAGGAATATCTTCTTTGATCTTGTAGAAGGCGTCACTTCCAAAGAAGGAAAGCATCGCTTGCCCCGTTTGATTAAGCGACTTCATGGATGAAACCATAGTAGACATCAACTTCTTAGAGTCTTCTTCGCTTAAAACGAAGTATTCCACCGATTCTACCGACATTGTTCCGTCCGTTAACGTGCCTGTCTTATCAAGGCAGATCGTGTCGACGCGGGACAAGTTTTCTAAAGAATAAAGTTCTTGGATCAGCGTTTGCTTTCTCGCAAGAATGATGACGGAAGCGGCTAGCGTAATCGATGTAACTAGAACTAAACCCGTTGGGAGAACGCCGATTGCAAAGGCGGCCGCGGTAACAATCATCTTCGCCCAAGTTTCCGGGAATGATAGATTCATCTCCGGCGCGAAGACGTCTGGGTTGCCACCCCAACGAACCACTTTATAAACCATGGTGCCCATGACCAAAAGCAGCATAGCCAAAAGCACGATGGCCATCGCGTTGATCACGCGGTAAATAGACTTCATCAATTCTGATTTTGTCTTGGTGATACTCTTAAGTTTTTTGCTTAATTGGTTTGTATAGGTCGCGGGTCCAACCGCAGTTGCGATGGCTTTAAAGGCTCCAGAAACCAAGAAAGAGCCCGCATATGCAAAGTTTTTCCCATTTTCGGAAGTTTTTTCGACCGCTTCGGATTCACCGGTAAGCATGGATTCATCTACTTCGCCCTTGCCGGAAACGATTTTCATATCGACCGGACATTGCTCACCAAGTTCCATCAAAATGACATCGCCATAAACGACATCCTTGGAAGGAATCTTTTGTTTCTTGCCATCACGGATAACCGTTGTCTTGGATTCGGTAACCAAGCGAAGTTTATCCAAAACGACTTTCGAACGGCATTCCTGAATGATGGAAATGATGATGTTGATGGTGACCGGGCCAAGGAACAGATATTTGGAGAACCCAAAATAGGTGGTGACGATATCATGGAGTCCGTTCGCGTTCAACACGATGGAAAACACCATGAAAAGAATCGCGATGCCATAAAGGACAAAGTTAAAGAACTGAACGATATTCGACCGAAAGATCTCGCCGTAGGTCTTACCTGTTTTCGCATTAAAAGAGTTATCGAGACCCGCTGCTTTTCTTGCTTCAACTTCCGCAGTAGAAAGACCAGTCTCTTCATCCCCAAGGGAATAAGATTCCGTTGAGATTTCCTGCTCTTTTTTCATGACGAACATTCTATAGCAAAATTCTCGCGCGTGCACGCTATATTAGGGCTTAAAAGCGGCAAAAATAGATGACACGAAGGAATTATTCTTCGTCAACCGTGGAGTCGATGGTGTTCTCTTCTTTTTTCTTCGCCTCTTCAAAGGCACGTTTCATCGTGGGGTTGCCATTGGTTAATTTACGAATAGTAATACCCTCGACTTGCTTGGTTCCTGTTTGGAGATGATCGCGGCTACTTACCAAGTCATCTCTCATCTTTTGAAGCATCTTAATCGCTTTTTCGATATCCTCGATTGCAGCCTCATATTTTTTGGCGGCCAAATCGAAATTACGACCAATCTTGCCTTTGAATTCATCAAGGCGCGCTTCAAAGTTCGTCACGTCGATTTCTTCTTGCTGCTTTTGGATCAAAGCTCGTTTTGCAGCAAGAGAACTCAGCGCGGCATTGCGAAGGATGGTGATGATTGGGATGAAGCATTGAGGACGGACAACATACATCTTTGGATGACGGAACGACATATCGACGATACCAGCATTATAGAAGTCGTTCTCTGGTTCAAGCATCGAAACCAAAACCGCATATTCACACTTTTTTTGAGTGCGGTCTTTATCGAGTTTATCCAAGAAGTCTTCGTTATGATGACGGTTCGTGCTGGCTTCGGACTCGTTTTTCATCTCGAACATGATGGAGATGATTTCGTTATGATCTTCATCGTATTCGCGGTAAACAAAGTCCCCTTTGGTGCCTTCAACAACGGTGTTGTCCTTCTCAAAATAGACTTGCTCAGGATTAAAGTGAGGACGGATTTTATTGAACTCGTTGTAGCAATATTGCTCCAAAGATTCCCCCACCATCTTCACCGATAGACTCAGCTTATAGTTCTTGTAATAAGCAATCTCTTCGTCCTTGGCTTTGATGAGGGCGGCGTGAGTCTCTTCGATTTTCTTCTTTTCGAATTCGGCTTGGGTTCTTTGGGTTTCGAGTTGCCCTTTCAGTTTGGTCATCTCGACTTCGCTTTGGAGTCGGGCTTCTTGAACTGCGTTTTTCTTGGATTCTTCGAAGGCATCGATTTTGGCGTTTAATGCCGCCATAGCCTCTTGCAACTTGCGTTGCTTTTCTTGCTCGACGCGCTCGGTTTCCATCACCGCCGCTTTCTTTTCGGCCTCAGCCGCGGCGAGCTTTTTCTCTAGTTCAGAAAGCGCGACTTCTCGTTTGCTCTCTTCTAGTTTTACCTCGGAAGCGGCTTTTTGGACTTTCGCCTCCATTTCACTGAGTGCTTTTTGAGCTCTCGCTTCTTGCTCAGTCAAAGCGATTTTCTTTTCTTGATCGAATCTTGCCTGAGCTTCTTTCATGCGTTCGTGCAGTTCTTTATCAAAAGACTCATTACGAACTTGCGACAAAAGTTCTGCATATTCATGCTCATCGATTTTGAAGATTTGGCCACAGTGAGGGCAGCGAATTTCCGACATTAGTAGACTCCTTTAGTTGAGTTTTGCAGCGTTTTCGAAGTTTTCAAGCGGCCCAAAGTACTTCTTCATTGGGTCATTGATCATCGAAACGTTCTCTCCTAATTCTAACACTTTATCACATGGTAAAGCGTCTTTATCCCAGGTTGGAAGACCGGTTCCGTTTGGGTCACCAGTCTTAATGAAGTTAACCCAGTAATTGGCCATGGTCTTGGACAAGGCGACGTCTTTATCCGTGTAACGGTATGGGTATTTGGCTTTCATTGGTTCGAGGTTATCGTAGGCATAAATGATCTCACCAGAATGCCAGGTTCCCATATAGCGGTTTTCTTTGGTGAAGATATAACGATAGACGTTCTCACCGTTATTGATCGCCTGCTTACCCCAAGAGTAATCAGGATAATTGAACCAGTAGGAAGAAATAATGTCGTTATAGATTCGATAGGCTTCCCAATCGTTCTTAGGCTGTCCAGCGGCTTCTAATAACGCATCCGTTTGATCTTTGAACACCGTGCGTAAACGTTGGGCGTAATTGCTCATATTCGGGGATCCGGCGCCGGAGAATAGCCACTGCGGAATGGTGAAAGGATCAGCTTCTTGGAGGTTGCATCCATGGAGCAAGGCTTCTTCGTGGTTACCACCTTCTTGATAAATCTCATAAGGGGTCTTTGGAAGCGCGTATCCATCCACGGTCATCGAATTGTTCTCAAATCTTGTTTTAACCAAGGTTTCTGCCGGAATGGCTCTGAGTTCTTCAATCGTCTTGCAATTGAATTCCTTCATGATGTTCTCGCCCATCTCCATCGCGGTTTGTTTGCTGCGGAAGGTATGAGGAGGAATCTTGGTCGCGACCGAGCTAGATTCGCCGATTGCCTTTTTGAAGAGGCCGTTAGAAAGCGGAGAAACGCACAAAGCGGAAACAGAAGAAGAGCCTGCCGATTCACCCGCGATCGTCACATTGTTCTTATCGCCATGGAAGAATCCAATGTTATCTCTAACCCATTCAAGGGCGCGGATTTGGTCTAATAGTCCATAGTTGCCGGTCGTGTGATTCGGCGATTCCTCCGCTAAGGCAGGATGCGCGAAATAACCGAAGACATTCAAGCGATAGGCAATCGTGACCACGACGATATTTCTTTTAGAAAGCGCCTCGCCATTATATTCATCGCCAGAGCTCGAGCCATGGAGCAAAGAGCCGCCATGGATATAGACCAAGACAGGAAGATTTTCCGTCGCACCTTTTGGTGAATAGACGTTTAGGTAGAGGCAGTCTTCGCTTTGACGTTCCAGCGGGACATATTCGAAATCTGGGATATAACTTTGTTCAATGACGATTTTTTGAGCCGAATCAAGCCATACTGGATTGCCGCCTTGGATGCATCTAGGACCAAAATAGGTGCAATCTTTGACGCCTTGCCAATCTAATTCTTCTTTGGGCTCTTTCCAGCGGAGCTCTCCAACCGGAGCCTGGGCATATGGAATGCCAGTATAGATATTCGTGTTGCCATCACGCGAGACAACGCCGCGGATTTTGCCATGTTTCAAAGAGACTTCATCGGTATAGACAAGTTCGTTCCATGCATAGGCTCTCTTTGCTTCTCTAGTTGGGCCACCGAAGGCGACGAAACTGCCGATGATCGCGACCGCTCCAATCGTAGAAACGACCTTGATCCATGACCTTACCCTCACTCTAATTAAGAAGGTATAGCCAAAGACGACAAAACCAACGTAGATGAGCCATGCGATAGCAAGCGCATAGTAATTGAGTCCGAACATATCAGACAGGAAGAATAAAAGAATGCCCACCAAGCCCATCACGATGGAAAACGTGATGATAAAGCCGACGTGGCGCTTTTTCTTCACCGGTTCTTTTATCTTCTGGTTGGGGTCTCCCTGAGTTTGAGAAACATCCCCTGGTTTCTTTTCTTCATCCATGTTTTTTGCCTCGCAAATCATTATACACGAGGAAAAACAGAAAGTTTTCTTTTAGAAACGAAAAGGCTTTAGGCAAAAAATGGTAAGAAAAGAATTCAAAATAATCTTGTTGAATTTCTTTGAATTTCTTTGATACAGGTCTTATACTATTGGCGAAAGGAGTTAGCAAATGGCAATTAAATGGTTCAGCGCTCGTGAGAAAAACGGCACCGCAAGCTTCTACAACAGCAACATCACACTGAACATCGTGGCAAGCGTCCCCTTCGAATACGCCTATCGCGTTCAAGTCGGCATCGACGATGACAAAAACATCGTCATCCAGCCCTTATCAAAAGAACGCGTGGAACGTGGCGATTTGGATGAATACGCGATTCAGAAGATTTCAGTCAAGAAGACTTATGCGCGCATCTCTTCCACGAGCCTCATGAAATCCATCGGCGAGGCATTAGGAGTCGAGTTCATAGATTCCCCAAAGAAGTACCTCACCCAATGGGACGAAGTGGAAAACATCCTCACAATTCTGACATCGAAAGGAGTCATATCATGATCATACTTGATTATCTATGGGCGATTTGGCTCGGCGTGTTCGTCATCGCGTTGATCATCGAAGGCATGTCGAGCGAACTGGTGTCCGTTTGGTTCGCATTCGGTTCATTGATCGCCTTAATCGTCTCATTGATTCCAGGCGTTGCCTGGTGGGTGCAACTCATCGTGTTCACCGTCGTCTCGGTCGCGACACTCCTCGCCTTACGACCCATCTTGATGAAATTCATGAACCGGCATCAAGTTCAATCCAATGTCGATTCGCTCATCCACAAGAAAGGGGAAATGACCAAAGCTTGTGATCAATTCAATCATGGCGAAGTCAAAGTAAGCGGGGTCATCTGGACCGCGGTATCCCAAGACGAATCCACGCCTATCTCCGCCGGCAGCGTCGTTGAAGTCGCTGCGATCGACGGCAACAAACTCATTGTTAAAGAAATTAAGAAAGGAGCATAACTATGCAGCCATGGCAAGTCGCGATCATCGTCATCGCAATCGTCGTATTCATTCTTCTCATCATCCTCGTTACCCGCTTCCGCATCGTTCATCAGACCGAGAAATTCGTCGTTGAGCGTCTCGGCGGATATCACAAAACCTGGGGCACTGGGATCCATTGGCTTGTTCCTTTTGTCGATAATGTCGCCTATAAAATCTCGATGAAAGAGCAGGTTCATGACTTCCCGCCTCAACCGGTCATCACCAAAGATAACGTCACCATGCAGATCGACACCATCGTGTTCTTCCAGGTGACCGATCCAAAGCTCTACGCCTATGGCGTTGAAAGCCCAATCAATGCGATCGAAAGCTTATCTTCCACCACCCTGCGTAACATCATCGGTGAACTTGATCTCGATGAAACCTTAACTTCTAGAGATGTCATCAACACCAAGATGCGCGCAATTCTTGATGAAGCTACCGACCCATGGGGCATCAAAGTCAGCCGCGTCGAGGTCAAAAACATCCTCCCGCCGAAAGATATTCAAAACGCGATGGAACGCCAGATGCGTGCCGAACGTGAAAAAAGAGAAAAGATCCTTCTCGCCGAAGGTCAGCGTCAATCCGCGATTTTAATCGCCGAAGGTGAAAAGGAATCCTTGATCCTTAACGCCGAAGCTGAAAAGCAGGCCGCTATCAAAAAGGCGGAAGCCGAAGCCGAATCCATCCGCAAAGTCAAAGAGGCGGAAGCCCAAGGTATCCTTGTGGTTCGCCAAGCTGAGGCTCAAGGTCTCAAACTCTTGAAAGACGCTGATCCAAACGATATGGTTTTGACCTTAAAATCCTACGAAGCGCTCATGAAAGTGTCCGAAGGACAGGCCACCAAGTTGATCATTCCTTCCAACCTCACCAACGTCACTTCCGTCGCCTCCGCCATCAAGGAAGTTGTGAAAGGTGAATAATTCTATCTACTAGAATTAAAACAAAACATTTATAATCAACACCATAAGGAGAAAAAGCAAATGACCAAACTTAAAAAAGCAGCTCAGATCGTTATGCTTGTTGGTGCCATCTTAGGTATCGTTTCCATCATTGGGTTACTTATCGCCGCGATCGTATTCTTCTTCGTTGGCGGAAACGCTGACCTCATCCGTCAAATGATCGCTGATGGAACCATCCAAACCACTGCTAAAGGCACTCCAGAAGAGATTGCTCAAGTCGTCGCCACTGTCTTCGTTGCACTCGGCGTCTTCTGCATTGTCCTCATGGTTCCTGCCCTTGTCGCGGCGATCCTCGGCTTCAAGAACAAATCGGTTGTCAGCAAAGGCGGTCTTATTGCAACCATCGTCCTCTCTGTTCTTGGTTGCAACACTGTCCTCCTCGTCGGGTCCATCCTCGGCGTCGTGGTTGTGGGCCGTGAAGGCGCACAGCAAAATCAAAACAACTAGTTTGCACATAAACTGAATCGATGCCTCCTCGTTGAGGCATCTTTTCTTTTTGGCCAAGAATTGCAGGGATATTAGATTTCTTGAGTATAATAAAGGGAGGAAAGAAGGCACACTTATGGCAAGCAGAGAAACCATCCGGACTTTTAGCGGGTCCATCGTCGGTTACCTCGATTACGAATCTAACGGCGATATTACGGTCAGGAGTTTCAGTGGAAAGATCCTTGGAAGATACGAGGCCAGGGATGATGTGACCAAGGATTTCTACGGAAAGATCCTCTATCGCGGAAATATGGCAGCAGCCTTGCCCGTATTATAATAAGTGACGTCTAATATTTGTTTCTTTTTGTCTAATATTAGATATTTTGCGATAATTATCGCGTGAGAAAGAAACCGGAAGTCGAAATCTACACACCTAGAGAGGCAACCTACGATGCTTCAGACATGGTGTTCTATCCTGAAAGCGATCTTTCGTTTTTATGTTTCGATAGCTTACGCCGCTACCGCGACCTATTTCGGCTTTATCAACCAAGCCATCCTTATAACGGCCTATCCGATGAGGCGTTCTGTGAGCGGCTTGGTTTTGTTGTTTCTATCGACGGGAAGCACCATCTAACCAAGGCTGGCATGCTTCTATTCGGATTCGATTACAAGGTCCGCCGCTTCTTCCCGTTTTATGCGCTTTCTTACCGAAATAGCGAGGACGTGTATGCTTTAAACGTCCCAGATACCGTCATTGAAACCCTATCCGGAACTTGGAGCGGAACCCTATTTGATTTCTTCATGGATGCGACGTCTTCTTTTGCTTCTAGAAGCCGTTTGCTCCGCTTGGATAACAGCAAGCAAGCATTGATGATGCAAGCCTTCCGAGAGCTTTTAAGCCTTGCTCTATGCAATGTGGATTTTGAAGTTGACAGAGGATTAGAGGTCCAGATTGATAACAAGCGAGTCTATGTCCAATTTGGAGGAAGGCCGACTGAGCTTCCGTTTGGACAAGTTGCAGTTAATCCCACAATCGCCAATGCGCTCGCTTGTTTAAATCTAGCGAAGCGACGCGGAATGGGTGTGCCTTTTGTAAACAAGATTCTCAAAGAATTAGGGCATTCCAGACTAGAGATCCATCAAAACCAAGGATGCATTACTTTTGAAATCGATAAAGAAAAATCGATAAATGACCAACAAATCCCCAATGAAAATGCTTTTGAGGCCTTTTTGCTTAACAAAAGAAAGGGCGATATCTTCTCACGCGCTGACATTATCAAAGCGACGGGGAAGTCCCCTGCCATGGCATCCATCTATATTAAGAACGCGTTAAACGAAAACTCGATATCCATTGCACCAGGATACCGCCGTGGCAAATATATCAAGAACTGATGGGGCGCTGATTAGTCAGCGTCTTTTCTTTTATTTCTCGACCGCTTTATAGATGCGGACGTAGTCCACTTTCATGCTGGCTGGAAGCATGTTATCTGGCGGCAACTGATAGTTATCGAAGTGACCGCCGATTGCAAGGTTCAGCAAGATATGGAAGTCTTGGTTGAATGGAGCATCGTCATCGGTTGGATAAACGCTTCCGACCGGATGCCAATACTCTCTTCTAGCCAATAAGAACTGTTTGCCGTCGACAAACCATCTCATTTCCTCAGAAGACCATTCCAAGGCATAGACGTGCCATTCTTGGATAGAGGAACTAAGTGTGGCGGTGTTCGTGCGATAAGTATGTCCGCCATTATCGGAATAATGGAGCGCACCGCTGGTGATTTTGCTTTGACGGCCTTTATTCTCCATGATGTCGATTTCGCCACTATAAGGCCAACCTTGGCCCATATAGTTATTTTCTGGAAGCATCCAGAATGCTGGCCAACAGCCACGAACAGCGGGCAATTGCATCTTGGCTTCAATACGACCGTACTTGGTAAAGACTTTTCCTTTGGTGCGCAATCTAGCTGAGGTGTATTTGTAGTTCCCTGTTTGCTCGATTTTTGCAGTGATGGTTAAAGCCCCGTCGGCCACGGTAGCGTTCTCTTCTTTGTAATACTGCTGCTCCGAGTTCCCCCACTGATAGACGCCATAATCGGATCCATCTCCGATTTGAGGTTCCCAATAGCTTTTATTCAAGGAAGTGCCGTCGAATTCATCGCTCCAATTAAGGGTCCATTTCTCAGGGTCCACATATTCAGGATCCACGCTGGTAGAGGATGAAGAAGTAGCCTTTGAAGAAGACTCTTGCTGCGAGGAAGAAACGCTCACTTCTTGACTAGAAGAGGCAATGCTTGTGCTCTCTTCTTTAGAAGGAGTTGCAGATGAGGTTGTCTTTGGGGTGACATCAATAGAGCACCCTGCAAGCAAGGCAATAACGGATAAGAATGCGATTGGAGTTGCTTTTTTCATATTAGAGTACCTCAACAGCGATCGATCCAACGGAACCCTCACGGATGGCTTTGGCTACATCGCCTTTTACCACGTCATAACACTTTCCATCAATGACATAAGACAACTTTTCATTGCCCTTTAAATCGATTCTTCTTGGGTTTTTATAGGTGACTTTCGTCTTGCCGAACAAGACAAAGCACGCTTCGTTATTCTCATCGAAGAACTTGCTAGACAGCACTGGATGAAGTTCAAACACTAGCTCGCCTTGTTCGACTTTGAATAGCTTTTCACCTGCAAAGAGCAAGACGAACATATTCAAGAATTCAGCGTTCGCACCGGTAAGACGGGCGAAGTATCCACGGCCATGTTTAGCGGTATCTGGGTTGCAGGTAGGAACAACGAAGCTGCTCGCTTCAGCTGGGTTTCTGCCATAAATCTCTGGGTCATAATGAAGCACCCAGTTGGTGGGGAGTTCATCATAGAACCGAGTCAAGAATCCACCCTTCAGCAAGCCCAACATGAACTTGTAATCCATGTGGAGGAAGTTGCATTCTCTCTCCAACCAGCCTTTGGTAAAGGCATGGACACGACCAATTTCAAATGGCGCATCATCGATGTCTGCGCAGGTCTTATAGAAGTGCAGTTTTTCATCATAGAGACGGGATGCCTTGATGGCGTCCAAGTCGGCGTCATCTAAGAATTCGTTGCCGCATTTAAGGGCTCTGGCGCTAGCTTCAAGGAATGGAGGGATCGTCTCTAAGGTGAATTCAAGCGGCTTCACGGTGCGATATCCAAGATGGTTCACGTGATCGGTGACTTCGTAGGAAGATAAGCGATAAATCAAATAGGATGGAAGGATGCCTTTTCCAGCCACTTTCGCACGTTTGATGCTGTCCACAAGGATGGATTCCATCACGCCTAAAACTTTTAAAATCTCTGCAATTTCAACTTCTTTCACGGAAGATTCGCCGTTTCTACGGTAACGGGCGCGAAGAGTTTCTCTTAAGGAAGTGGCCTTATCCCAGTAGGCAAATCTAGATAATGTTCCGTTGCAAAGCTCGTTTGTTGCTTCTTCAAGTCCTTTGAAGAATTCATATTGCCCTTCCATGAATTGAAGGGTTCTCTCTTTAAATGGAGCGAGATGCTTTTGGCCATAACGGAGCAAGCGGAGAAGCTCAACGGTCTCAGAAAGACCCGAGCCAAATAGACCGGGAAGTCCGTTCATCGCATCGTTCCATCCTGGCTTCTCACATTCCATTTCGATACCCATCTGAAGGCTATCGAGGGTCGAGAATTTCACTAAGACTAGCTGAACGATTTTGTTGGCAAGCGTGGTTTTGATGACCTTGCCGTTTTCGTCTTTGAGCCAGTCGGTTTTGCCGATGTCTAAGCCTTCACGCTCACAACGTTCTTTTAAGGCTTTGAGATCGACCGCACCATACTGACGGATCTTTCCTTCTTCAATAAGACAATATTTCTCGCTTCTAGGTTCAACAAAGACCGGAGAATAGAAATAGCCATAGGAATCGTTGAAGAGCAATTCCTCTTCTTGATCTGGGTAAATGGAAGAATAAGATTCGAGTAAATCGACATTATAGGTCCAGTGATCAACCCAGTAGCCTTCGCCGAAATTGGCTTCAACTTGCTGTGAGGAAGCATTCAAAACATCGTTGAGGATTCGTTCCGCTTCCTTCTTTTCCACACCCCATTCATCAACAAAGAGTGTATAAAGCGTCGCAGGATCAAAACGTTCCAAAACCTTTTCTAGACGGGCTTGGTCTTTGATGTATTTTGCCGGAACTGCTTTGATTGCATCCTTCCCGCCTTTAAAGGAGTTAGGACGGACATTCAATGGGTTTTGGCCATCGATTTGAATCAAAGAGAAGAAGGTCTTGATGTTGTAGTCTTTGACGAACGGCGCGAAGAAGAGATCGTTTCTTCTATTCTGGTTCACATCGCGGAAATTGCCTGGGCCAGAGGAGTAATAACGGGCAGGGATATTGAAGGCGTTATAGTCGCGTTCCATATCGCCATGCTTTCTGCCATAGAGGTAATAAACCTGGTCTTTACCAAGCAAGGTTGGGAAGCCACCGCGGAGATTGTTATCGAGATAGCTTTGCTTCAAGCATTCGTCAAATAATGGGTATCCCGTTTTTGTAGTCGCTGGTTCTAGAAGCGATTCAATCAGATTTTTATTCGCGATTTGCAAAGATTTTAGGTTTTCTGTCGTCAAATCCTTAACTGATTGCAAATAAGCTTCTTCGCTTCCCCAGTTGCCGAAGACGGCAAAATAGGAATAAGTTTCGCCAGCTTTGAGAACACGCTTGAACCCATAGAAAGCGCATGGGAGTTTGTTCTCGGTTTGCTGTTTGGCTTTGAGCAAATCCGCAAGCTCATTCTTTTGGAATCCATCTGGATAGATTTGGGAGAAGTCTTCTTCAAACACCAAAGTTGGATCAACGATGCAATTAAGATGTTTGTCATCTTGATCGATCGCGAAATACCCATTGCCTTCTAACGCCTCTTCCACTGCCGCGTGGTCGGCGGTCGAGGTTTTGAATTTAACAAACGGGGTGTTGTTTTCAAGTTGATGGACCTCGCAATATGCCGCCATCAAAGAGACAAGTTCCTTGTAGCAGAAATTGCTTAAGCCGTGCGGGAAGAAGATGGGGAGGCCATCTAATAATTCGAGTTCGATATCTTGTTTGGAAATGTTTTTGATTTCAACCCGACGAACCAACGCGCTGTAATCTTGATGCGGGACACCGAAATAGGTGGCTTTCATCTCAAAATACGGGTTTCTTTCTAAGACCGATACATCATAACGGGAGACTTCCATTTCGCGATAGGAGCCATCGCGGTCAAAGAACGGCTGGAAGAATTTGCCGTTGATCTTAGCAAGGGTACGGAAACCTTTTACCGGGATATTGCCATAAGCCAAATTTGCAGAGTCAAACGGAGTGATTGGGGTATCTTTGGAAGTCACGCCGAAGCCACCCATGGCTTGGCCGACATTCGCGTAGAACGCCCAAAGCGGTTTGCCATCTTGCCCTGCGATCGCTGGCAAGAAAGAGGCGAACGTTTTTTGCTTCTGATAGTCTTGGATGACGAATTTATCATCCCGATAAAAATAGTGTCCCATAGTGATGTCTCCGTATTCAGGAAATCGGTTTCCTAAATTATATTTAGTCTCCTATTTCAAGTCAATATAATACAAAGTATTATCCTTGCTCTTCTTTCTCTTTGGCTAAGCCCTTCCGGTACATCTCCGGATATTGGGTCTTAAAAACGCTTTGATCGTAGACCGAATTGCAGAATAACGTCAGGCAAAGCGCAGATAAACCGAAGTAGATAAACGCCCCAACAAGAAGGCCGATCAAATTGAACAATCGGAACGGCAAGAACTCATAAATAAGCAAGGGAAGCAAAACAATGAAATAGAACAAAATGCCCTTATATAAGGTCGCATAACTTAAGCGAAGCGATGAGGTGAACAAAGAGAAAAAGCCACCTTCAAACATCGTCACTTCACTCATCATAAAAATATGAACAAAAGCGATGAGGAAGAATAACCCATACCCTACCCCAATCATCGCCATCTTCAAATTCCCATTGATTTCCATGCCTGAGGTAACGCCCATCATGATATGAAGGAGCAAATACCAAATGCCTTGGGCTAAGAAAATCAAAAAGAAGAGCTTGCCGTTTTTCTTGACTCCGCCGAAGAAATCCTCTTTTAAAGAGGCGCCTTCCCCAAAGCAAAGCTTCTTGTAAAACTGCATGCCTCCTGCCCAGCCTAAGCCAAAGACGGCAAAAGTTAATGCAAGCACACCGTTGGTAACTAGAAGCGCGATCAAATTGTTTTGCCCAAACATCGGCACGTACATCAATAAGAAGATCCAAACAATCATCGGGATGCCAAACATGAAAATATAGAGGCTAGAAAGCATCACTTCCACGAGATGATGACGCATGATGTTGCCGAAAAGATGAAAGCGATTGATCGGTTTGCCCGCATCGTATAGCTTTGGCTTTTTCATTTGCTGTATTTCTCCAACATCAGTTGAAAACTCGTCAAAGCGGCATCGTTTTGGGAGATATCATTCAGCTTTCCAAGATTCTCTGAACGGATATTCAAAAGCAAATAAAGCGAATCTAACGTCTCGTCATATTTCAGCCATTGGCCAAGGTTATAATGCTCGTTATAAACGGCGTCATTTACATCAAACACCTTTACCGCATAAGGAACATCTTGATACGAATAGGTCGTTAATGTGGCCGGGATTTGGCAATAAGAGGCAAACGCATTATCTAACGGGAGGAAGTTATCCTTGATGGCCTTATCCATATCGATGAGGTCTTGGCCACGGAGCAACAAGATATCCGAATACACCCCATAAGCGGTATACATCTTCGCGATTTCATTCATACGTGGAGAATAGACGTGGGTATTGAATTGATAGACCTTATCTTTGTTGTTCTCCAAGATTTCTTTCTTCAAAGAGTCATCGAGGAAAGAATAAGCTTCCGCGAAGAAATCGATTTTCTCAAACCCTTTGTATTCGTCTTTGATTTCTACTAACAAATAAAGTCCCCAGGAAATCAAAAAGCTGCCAAAGATGATGGGGATGAAATAATAGGTCCAGAAATGGTTGAACCGTTTTTTGCTAAGGCGGACGATCATTCGATATCCTCCTTGCTCAAGATGATTTGCTGAGAAATCGTAAGCCGGTAACGACCTCCGATTTCAAAGTCCTCTAGTTGGCTCTCTAATGCATATAAACGGACCCTTGTTCCGCCAGAAACGAAATAAAGTGCGTAGAATTCGTTGCAAAGATAAACGTTTGTAGTTTCTGAAATTTCCTGCAAAACCCCAGCGATTTCCTGTTGGCTATGCACATCGAGGTCTTTTAGGAATTTTAAGAGTGCACGGTATGGGCGGATGTAAAGAAAGGCGATGAAAAGCACGGCGATGAAATCGGCGATGGTTAAAATCGAACCGATCACTACGAAAAAGAATTTGGTTTGCCGTGTTTGGACAAACACCGTGACAAGCGGGATGAGGATAAGAAGAGCGAGCGCAACAAAGAAGAAGACCAAGGCACTGCGAAAGTGTAACTTGGTCTGGTTGTATTCTTGTTGGTCGTAATACACTTTTTTCATCTGAGATTATTCTAAGACGGGAATGTAATTTGTGGTAACCTCATCGAAGAGATGAATCTTATCGATATCGAAGCGAAGTTTGATTTTTTCGTGCGCAGCGATGTCCTTTTTAGCGGATACTTTCGCGATGATGCGGGTGTCGCCGACATCGGCGTGAACGAAGTATTCCTTGCCAAGGAACTCGGCCGAGAAGACATCGACTTCCATTGGATCGGATAAGCGTTTTGCATCGACGCGCGCGCCCTCTTCATGGATATCTTCAGGGCGGATACCGAATTTGAGTTTGTGTTTCTTGGTCTCGTTGATTTCAGCGAAGACTTTCACGCTGGCTTCGAGTTTTGCAATCTCGTTGGCCTTGATTTCTTTTAAGGATTGGCCAAGCTCTGGCTTCGCCATCTCTTCTTTCAAGGCCGCGATTTTGTCTTCCACGATTTTGATTTGTTTGGCGTAGAAATCATCATGTCCTTTGACGAATTCTTCTGGAAGATTCAAGACATAACCATTTTGGAAAGTGGCTTTTCCGTTATCGTATTCCACATCCAGGATGTTCATTGCCGGAGAACCGATGAAGGTTGCGACAAAGGTGTTCGCGGGATAGTTATAGACTTCTTTCGGGGTGCCGATTTGCTGGATATAGCCGCCTTTCATGACGACGATGCGTGTCGCCATGGTCATGGCCTCGGTCTGGTCGTGGGTAACGTAAATCGTGGTTGCTCCGATGGTTTCATGCAAAGCGACGATTTCACTTCTCATTTGAACACGGAGTTTCGCGTCCAAGTTTGAAAGCGGTTCGTCCATTAAGAAGACGCCGGTTTCACGCACAATCGCTCTGCCTAAGGCGACACGTTGGCATTGGCCACCCGAGAGTTCGCCAGGCTTGCGATCTAAATAATCTTCAAGTTGCAGGATTTTCGCGGCTTCGTGGACGCGGCGATCAATCTCGTCTTTCGGGAGTTTTCTCATCTTGAGTCCAAACGCCATGTTGGTGTACACCGACATATGCGGATAAAGCGCGTAATTTTGGAAAACCATGGCCAAATTGCGGTCTTTTGGTTCTAAATCGTTCGCATAAACCCCATCGATGAAGAGGTCGCCAGAGGTGATATTTTCTAAACCTGCGACCATACGAAGGGTCGTGGATTTGCCGCATCCAGAAGGACCGACTAAAACGATGAACTCATTCTTTTTGATTTCGAGGTTGAAATCGAAAACGGCTTGGACGTGGTTACCATAGATTTTGTTGATGTGCTGAAGGGAGATGAAAGAGCCTTCAGGTGCGACCTTGGTTTGCTTCATCGATTCTTTTTGCAAAGCAATCGTGTCTTTGTAGACCAAGTCACGTTTCTTTTCCTCAAGGCGTTCTTGAGCCGCTTCTTCGCGTAGTTGTTGTCTCTTCGCGAGCTTCAGCGCCTTTTTCTCTTCTTTGGTGAGTTTCTCTTTCATAAGACTCTCCTTATTTCTGGTACCACTTCACGTGGGCTACTTTCATTTGGGCAGGGACTTCATTATCACCTGGCATCTTAAAGCCATCGTAATTGCCTCCGACGGCCATGTTGAACAGGATGTGGAACTTCTTGTCAAATGGAGCAGGGAATTCCCCGGTTCCATTCTTGATAGACCACGTCTTGGTGTCCGCGTTGCAGGTATGATAGAGGTTATTATCAACGTACCAGCGGATCTCGCCTTCATCCCATTCCACCGCATAATCGTGGAATTGAGAAATATCTTGTCCGTTCGGCATGACATAGGTGCCGAATTGATAGGTATGATCGCCGTTTTTCGTGGCAAAGTGAATCGTGCCGTCGGTGGAGTATTTGACTCTTCCTTTGGCCTCCATGATGTCGATTTCACCAGAATTCGGCCAATTGCCGTAAGCGGAGGTGCCTTCGGACTCTGGAAGCATCCAGAACGCTGGCCAAATGCCATTGCCAAAGGGGCAAGAGATCCTGGCTTCAATGCGTCCATAGGTATAGGCGACTCTGCGATAGGAACGGATACGTCCCGAGGTGAAAGGCATGCCTTTGTTCTTCTGCGAATCGGCTTTCTTGGCGGTGATGATCATATTGCCATCGATGAGCTTGATATTCTCTTTGCGGTAGAACTCTTGCTCTTGGTTGCCCCAGCCGGAAGCGACGCCGTATTGGGAACCATCGCCGTTCATATATTGCCAGTTGGTTTCGTTGAGTCTGGTGCCGCGGAAGTCATCGAGGAAGATCAAAGAATAGCCATTGATCTGCTCAATTCCAGTTGTTGGCTGCTCGCCGGTGATGGTGACTTTGCAGTCTGCCGTCGCATCAGGATTGGCTAAGGAATAAGCCGTAACGGTGACAGCCTCATCCACGCCTTTTTGTTTGATGGTGAGTTTGCCATCCTCGGTCAAATCGCCCAAAGCGTAGTTATTGAGCAGGAATCCAACCCCTGAATTAGAAGCGTCTCCGGTGACTTTGGCGGCGAATTGATAGCTTCCTCCAACTGCAAGGGTCGTCGTTTTCTGGGTGAATTCGACTTTGATGCCCGTTGGGTTTTTGATATCCAAATAGGTTTGGATGGCTTTTTCTTCGTCTTCGCTTGGGGTGACGGTAAGGGAAAGGACGCCGCTACGGAGGGCGGTGACATTGCCTTCATTATCGACGCTGCCAATCAATGGATCGTCGATTTTATAAGAAAGCTTGCTCACGTCGCCGTTTTTCAGATCGACGCCGATTTTGACTTTCTCACCCACGGTGATGGAAGTTGGATTATCAGAAAGGAACGCCAAAGAAAGCTCTTTTGGGGTGTTATCGCCACCACCTCCGCCGCAAGAAGCAAGGCAAAGGATGGAAGCGGATGCAAGAAGCAATGATTTATGTTTCATGGTCGTTCCTTTCTAGAAAATTAAGCTTGAGTACGATATGGATAGATGGCTTTGAAGGTTGGATAGGCGCCTTCCTTGAAGTTCCACACGTTGGTGTCGAATCCAAGTCCAGCATAGCTAGCAGTCTTCTTCAAATCGGCTTCAGCGAGCATAAAGCACTCATCCACCAAGCCAATGTCTGGTCCATCTTTTTCTTTATTGGCTTCAATGTGCGTTTGAGAGAAGTCCGCGGATAATCCGGTTGGGGTAACCGTGAATTCCTTGCCAACGCAGTTCATGGTCGTGCCATAGGTGAGTCCGACGCCAGAATAGATGTTATTGGCTTTCTTGCCATTGCTATCTTCCCAGCCAAGCTCGCCATTATAGAAGACGTGGGTGACACCACCGTCTTCTTCATAGTAGGCATCATCGTCATAGTCGGTGTATTGGCTGACGATATTGAGGTTGCTGACCAAGCTGATGCAATGTTCAACAACCGCGGATTCGGTCGCGCTAACGACGCCAGCGATGCCGCCAAGAGCGCAGGTTTCATCATAGAAGTGCGTGGACATCAACGCCCTGCAGTCTTCTTTGACGATGACATTTTCAATACGTCCAGAAGTGAGTCCGGCGACAATACCAACGATGGTTCTGCCGGTGATGGAAACATTTTGGAAGGCGACATTACGCACGACGCCTGCCGCACCGATCTCCTGGAAAACTCCATAGGTATTTCCAGTCTTATGGGCTTCATCATCGAAAAGATAATTGCCATCATAAATTGGCTTATAGGTCGATGGGTCATCGGAGTATTTGGTGGTGATGTTTTTGATGGTGTAACCATTGCCATCGAAGACCCCATTGAACTGTTGGTTATAGTGGGTTCCATCATCGGTATCGCTATATCCGATCGGTTCGAAATTAGCGATCGAAGAACAATCGATGTCGTTGCCAAGGATATAAGCACCTTGCAACGCCGCGGTGCCTCCGGCGTTAATTGACTGGAGATCTGCAGCGGTTTTTAAAACTTTGGTGACAAATAAGCAGTTTGTGGTGATGGTTTTGGAAGCATAGATACGGACGGGTTGATCCCCTGCTGCAATGATTAGTTCGCCCTTCTCGTCTTTAAATGCCGCGGTGTCAATTGTAAGGACGCCGTTACTATAGGAGAACTTGCCAGAATTGGCGTTGAGCAAAACCTGAGGTCCGACTTGGATACGTTGGATATCGCCTTCGACCTCCACTTCCATGCTGACGCGTTCAGGAAGATTAGAAAGGTCAACATACGGGGTGCGGGTGAAAATCGCATCGCCAGCTTTTGGAGCTACTCCGCCGCTAGAGGCGCCACCGCAAGAAGCGAGGGCTAAGGCAGAGAGAATTAAGGCTAAAGATTTCTTCATAGGTTCCTCCTTAGTCTCTTACGATAAGCGTCGGCATCTTATTGTCTTGAACATCCCATAAACGAGAGTTGAGATGATAGAAGGACGCTTTCTTGGAAGCGAAGTTGATGCCGGTGTAATAGCCAGACATATCAGAGACGATATTGCCCCAATCCCAAGCTTGCCCACCGACGACGGTGGTGTTGGTGTAGAGGTTATCAATCTTGAATTTCTGTTCGGTTCCCGCAAATTCAGGATAAGCGGTATCGGCATAGATCGTGGCTTTGCCAGCGGTATCTGCGACATTGATGACAACGTCATGGAGGCGGCTAGGTCCTTTGACGACGCCGACTAATGCAGCGTTGAAGGCAACCCAGCCATCTCTTTGTTTTTGGCCGTTATCGAAGCTATGATCGACTTCGCAGTAGATGTTCTCAAGGGTACCGGTAGAAGTCGCGGCGATGAGCGCGCCACCCCAACCAGAGCCTAATTCGCCGATTTCGCCTTTGAATGCAACATCGCGGATCGCACCAGAGAGGGTTGCCCACATACCGGCAGAGTTATAGATATCGCCGGCGGAATCCAAAGTACCTTTGACGGAGAAGTTGGAGATCGTGTGCCCTTTGCCTTCTAAGACGCCGGCGAAATCGCGGGCGTTATATTCGATGGCCATGCCGCCAAGATCGATATCGGCATCAAGGGCATAATTGCCGGTAATTTTGTTGCCGGTAAGGAGTTTTTGCTCGAAGAGTTCTGGGGTCGTGATGGAGAACCAGGTGCCATCTTCATAGTTTGGCTGAACGGTGATATCAGCTTCAGCAGAAAGCAAATATGGTCCAACATGGACATCCAAGCGAATGGTGTCAGTGCCCGCGTTCACGGTCTGGAAGATGCCGACGTCGCTACGGGCGCCGATGACGGTGACGTTGCCATTAAGGGAGCTCCAGGAGTATTCAGGTTCAAATGGAGTCGGGTTGAAGAGGTCGGCGGTGAAACGAAGGGTTCCGCTGCCAAGGACGATCAAATCGCGGTCTCCCTGGATGGAAAGAGATGGAATCGTGGATTCAACGACTTCAACCGCATAGGTCGCGGTGACGGTTGGATCTTTGGAAGAGGAAACAGTGATGATGACCGAGCCGACTTTGACGCCGGTAACGCGGGCTTCTCCATCGACGGTCGCGACCGTGGCATCGCTGCTTTTCACATCGTATCCAAGACGTTCGGTATCGTTGGTCAAAGTGACGTTGAGTTTGATGGATTTACCAACTTCAACGCTGGTTGGGCCGGCAATAGCGATCGAGATTTCATTTACGTTTTGGGTTGTTGCAGCCGGGGCTGGATTATTGCCGCCGCAAGAAACAAGCAGCATAGACGCTGATAGAAGAAGCAAAGAAATACGTTTATTCATAATGTTAACCTCCAAACGTTATCCTTTTAATCCGCCGACGGCGGTGTTTTCCATAATGGTTTTGTTAAAGGCGATGAAGCCAATGACGACAGGGAGAATCGAGATGATGATGGTCGCGAATAGGATCGTGTAGTTACCATCGATCAACATCGTATCCGAGAGAAGCTTCAAACCAACGGAGAGGGTTGGCTTGGTGGAGAGATAAATCATCGGGGTCATGTAGTCTGACCATTGTCCGATGAGGGTGATGATCGCGATCGCGGTCATCGGTCCTTTGGCCATCGGGATGATGATGTTCCAGAAGATACGGAAGTCGGAAGCCCCGTCGATTTTGGCGGCTTCGACATAGGTCCAAGATAAGTTCTTGAAGAAGGCATAGAGCAGCATGAAGTTCATGCCAAATGCCCCAGAATAGAGGAAGACCAAGCCAATAACCTTTTGATCGAGGTGCATCGCTTTCATCAATGCGATTTGAGAAGGGAGAGAGCCAACGATCGGAATGATCATCGTGAAGATGACAACACCGAAGATGATCTTTCTGCCTGGGAAATCGTATTTAGCGACGACATAAGCAGCGCAACTTGATGTTAATACTGCGGCAAGGGTGCCAAATACGCAGACGAGGACCGACATGCCGAGCATTTGGATGACGGTGAAGCCATTGGTCTCGGCCGAGGAGAAGGAGAAGGCTTCGATGAAGTTCTCAAACGTCCATTGCTTTGGGAATCCGCCGAAGTTATCGATGAATTCCAACTGGGATTTGAAGGCATTGATCAATAACCAGATAAACGGATAGATGTAGGAGACGAGGAAGATGGCGAAGACCACGAACATGATGACGAAGAGGACCTTCTCACCCTTCCTGCGTTTATAGAGGATGTTATTCTTTCTGACGTAAGCTTCTTTTCTGCGGTCATCGCGCTTCTTTCGGAAGAACTTACGAATGCGGGACATATTCGCTTCCATATTAGAAATTCACCTCCTTGAAGAAATGGTTCAGGAGGGAGCGCACCCCTAAGATGATCGGCGATCCCACGATGGTACATAATAAACCAAGCGTGGCGGCGTGGACTTTCCCTGGCGTATCGGCTTCATAGAAGATCTGCAAGCCGATGGTTTTGGTGCCATATTGGCCTTCTACCAAAAGCATTGGTTGGAGGAAGGTTCCGAAGAACCCCATCATCGCGAAGATGAATAAGGTCGTGATGGTTGGCCAAGTCAGAGGAATGACCACATAGAAGAATTCTTTCAGCGGAGGCGTGCCATCCATCTTAGCGGATTCAAGCAACTCCTTTGGAATACGCGACATGCCGGCGGTAAGCAGCATGACGTCATAGCCAATACCAGTCCAGAAACAGAACACCCAGACCATCCATTTGGCGGATCCACCGAAGAACCAAGTCGAGGTATCTAGCCCGAACCAACCAAACAAAATTGACATAAATCCCTGCGAATCCGCGGTATTTTGGAATGCGAGGGTGAAAACAAGGGTCAAGGAGATGACGGGTAAAACGCTAGGAAGATAGAAGACGGCTTTAAATATGCCAGCCGCATAAATCTTCTTGAAAATGAAATAAGAGAAGAACAAAGAGATCGGCAAGGTGATGAAGCAATTGAGGATAACGTAGGCAAAAGAAGCGCCGAGCATTTCCTGCGTGCCTTTGGTGCCGAGCTCTTGGAAGACGGTCACGTAGTTATAGAAGAGATCATTCGCCGAATAGAATTGGCCTTCCGTGTTGCGGAACGTCAAAAGGATCGAGTTGATGTTGACCCCAAACCACATGATTGCGAATTGAACGATCGGATAAAGGAGCATCAAAATGATGAAAATACTCGTCCGCGAAATGAATTTCTTCTTTCGCGGAGAGCTTTTCTTAGGCGTGTTGTCTCTTCTGGTAACAGCACCAATCATGATGCTTATTCCACTCCTGCATTACGAACCCAGCCGGCCCAGGAGTCTTTGGCTGAGTTATAGACCTTCGCCATGATTTCATCGACGGTTCCGGTTTCGGTTCCAGCGGTCACGTCTTTGTAATAACGGGTATTGTTGACCCATGGCTGAATGAAGGTATCGCCGTTATTGACGAGAATTGGGTTATTGGAGTCGGTGGAGATGTTCACCGAGTTCTTGAGGATGTCGTGGAGAGATTTGACGTAGGTGTTATTCGCGGTGATCGAAGAAAGATCGATATCGGAATAATCAAAGCCAAGGAATGGGCCATCGGCTTTCTCAACGAAGGCTTTGCAAGCGACTTCTTTGGACATGAAGGCCAAGAATTTCTTCGCGTTGGCCGCGTGTCTCGCTTTTTTAGGAACGATCATGGAATCACCGAAGCCGACCATGAAGTTGATGTTCTTTTGGGTGGAAGCGTTGACCTTTGGGGTCGGCATCATCGCGATATCAAAGGTGAATTCGCTCTTCATGGCTTTCTCGATTTCCTTTTTGCACCAATGGGCATATGGAATCATCGCAGCTTCGCCACGGAAGAAGGCTCTTTGGGCATTAAGCAAGGAAGCGTTATAGGCTTTGTCGTTAGCATATTCAGGATGCTTGCCAACGAGGTTATACCAAAGCTCGAACGCTTTCTTGAAGTTTTTGAATTTGGTGTCTGGGTTGAAGTTCTCGTAGCCATTGGCGTATTTGCCGGCGTCGTCTTTGAGTTCAAACCACTTGTCATAGCCTTGCTTGCCTTCGAGTTCGCACCACCACTCATAAATCGGGTAATCCCAGTAGTAGTCACGAGCGCCGCTCCAGGCAAATGGTTTCACTGCACCTTGGGTGTCAGCGATGATCTTCGCGCATAAGGTGGAAAGCTCTTCATAGGTGGAAGGAACCGCCCAGCCTTTTTCTTGGAACATCTTGACGTTATAGACGAATCCGCCGGTGCCTTGGGTGAATGGAACCTTGAAATAATGTTCCGTGCTATCATCGCCTTCGTATTTGACGTGATTCAAGGCTTCTGGCAAGATGCGGGATTCAAAGGTCTTATCGCCATCGACTTTGGTGGCATAAAGGTCATCTAAGGAGGTCAAGAGACCACGCTTTGCATAGTTCTGCCAAGAAAGGCCGTGAGACATGAAGATGTCGTATTCGCAGGTGCCAGTCAACTGAGATTCGATTTTTTGAAGAATCGCGGAGTCGGCGGAATAGGTTGCGATGATGCCAGTTTCTTTGGTGAAAGCATCGCAGATATCTTGGAGCCAGTCGGTGCCATATCCACCGTTATAAGCAACGATGGAGACTTGCTCGACGGCAGGATCAACTGCTGGGGCGCCGCCGCCGCAAGATACTAACGTCATCGCGGACATAACGGGCAATAATGAAAGTGCTTTAAACATGTTTTTCTTTGCGTTCATATGGATTACCTCATATTTAGGAAATCGGTTTCCTTGACCATATTTTATTCAAGTAAGCGCTTTCTTACAAGCAATAATTTTTATGACATTCATAAATGAATGGGCGGGGTTGCTTGTGGAAACGACCCCAAGAAATCAATATGTCATGAAAATCCGAAATTTTGAAAAGCCTAGCAAAAGCCAAGCGAATTTCATTTTTTAGGCTTATCTGTGGATTCTCCAATCAATAAATTGGAGTGAAGCGCGGTGTCGCTAAGCGGAGTATTTGGCTTCTCGATTGCCTCGATTAATTTCTTAGCGAGGATTTTTCCAATCGAATTGAGGTCCTGCCTGACTGTGGTTAAATGCGGATTAACGATCTGAGAGACATCTAGTCCATCATAACCGGTGATGGAGATGTCGTTCGGGCAAGATAAGCCTGCCGCGGCGATGACCTGCAAAGAAGCGATCGCGGAATAATCATCCGGATACATGATCGCGGTTGGACGGTTTTCACGTTTGAGGATTTTCTTTGTGATGTTACGCGCGCTGTCGGTATCGAAATATCTGCCTTCTTCTAACATCTGATCGTTGAATGGGATGCCACATTCCGCTAAAGCATTCTTGAACCCATCCACACGGAGTCCAGTGACGGTTGAAGGCTCACCATGAACAAAGACGATGTTGCGATGGCCGAGGGAGATTAAATACTTGGTTAATTCATACATGTCATGCTTGGAATTGGAGCTGACGTTGGTCATGGAATCGCCAATATAGTCGAATGCGACTTTTGGAAGCGGCGAAGAGATGACTTCTTTCATCTCGGGATGGTCGAAGTTGCCAAATAACACGACACCTGCTACATCATGAGATAAGCAGTTCTTTAAGAAAGAGCCGTGTTGTCCATCGACATTGCGAGAAATAAAGAGCAAGTCATAGTTAGCTTCGTTGATTTCGGTTTGGAACGAATCAAGAATCTCAGTGAAAAGCGCGTGCTTAAATGGGGAGATATTCATACCGAAATAAGCAAGAACACCGATGTTGCGGGATTTTCCTTTGGAAAGAGATTTCGCCCCTGCGTTAGGAATGTAATTGAGCTCCGCCATCACGGTGCGGACTTTCTCTTTGGTTTCTTCTGGAATCGCATCGTAGTTATTGATGACCTTGGATACGGTAGATGGGGATACCCCACATTTCTTAGCGATGTCATAGATGGTGATCATTGTGGAACCTCCAGTGAGATGATTTCGTTCTTTTCGATATGGATGATGTATGGCTTGTTTTCAATG
>OCTW011537023.1_pt1 | contig 79394 bp, 66 predicted proteins | sample 1539671 | NCBI WGS metagenome assembly OCTW01 (sample SAMN02144230, study PRJEB22623) | gut metagenome | biome: sheep rumen | host: Ovis aries | place: New Zealand | reverse complement strand
GCTAAGGCTATCGGTCTTGTAATTCCTGAATTGAACGGAAAATTGATTGGTTCTGCTCAGCGTGTTCCAACACCTACAGGATCTACAACACTTCTTTTCGCTGTAGTAAAAGGTAAGGACATCACAAAAGAATCTATCAACGCTGCAATGAAAGCTGCTGCAACAGAATCTTTCGGATACAACGAAGACGAAATCGTATCTTCTGATATCATCGGTATGCGTTATGGTTCACTCTTTGATGCTACTCAGACTATGGTATCTAAGATTGATGACGATACATACCAGGTAGAAGTTGTTTCTTGGTACGACAACGAAAACAGCTACACATCTCAGATGGTAAGAACTATCAAATATTTCTCAGAGAACTGCTAATTAATTTTAGTTTAATCTGAAATATGAAAAGGCCTTTGGTTAGCTCCAGGGCCTTTTTTTATTGAAATATTTAAATGTTCTTTCGATTTTGTACGCCGAATTTTCGATAATCCTAAAGCGACCCGCTGTCGCAGCTCGCTTTTTAACGGATTTTCGATACCCAAGTATTTGATAGTTCTTTCGATTTTTTGTATTCTTTTTTTTATATGACGCTTATTCAGGATATAAAAAAATACTGGCCGCTTCTCCTCGCAGACGGCTTTTACTATCTCTTTACCGGCCTTTCTGCCGCAGTAATCAATAAAGAAGTTTATGCAATCCTTTCTCCTCGCTTAATTTCCCTGCAAAGCATAATAGGCTGGGGCGGGGGAGTTCTGCTTGGTTTTATGTGGTCTAAGTGGAATAAAAAACTTTTACCTTTGATGCTGCCTTTTTTTCTTATGCAATCTGTTGCAAGTATCCTTTATTTCATCTACTCCGAAACAACCCTCAACATGTTCATTTTCTGGGTAATCAGCATGGGCATGTATGTTTTCTTTGGCGGCATAAGTGATAAAATTTTTGAAGGTGCAAAGGCCTGTTTTTTTAAGAAAAGTGAAGAACGTGCTTCTTATGATAACCTGATTGATATGACGGGCAGTATTTCCGGTTTTGCAGGATACTTTCTTTCGATGATTTATGTTCCTTCTTTGAGAGTGGCAATCTTTTTTAATTTTGTTGCAACATTTTTCTGGTGCCTTGGAATCATCTGGTACACATTGCGGCATAAGGATGAACTTAAAGAAGATTAGTCCAATTAATTTACTGCGTATAAGATTTTTCATTGCCAGGCATGCTAGGAAAATCTCTTTAAAAAAAATATTTTTCACTTAGTCATTAAATGACTACCCACCCCGTTATAATTTCTCCAACTATAATAGCATAAAGGAGAAAAACGCTATGAGAAAAAATAATTTGTTTGTAATTGTTGTAATGTTTATTGGTTTGACATTTGTGTCATGTAAGCAGCCAGAAAATCAAGTACCTTCTAATACTGTCTTAGGAAGTATTGTAGCTGGGGAAGGCAAAAAGTTGTGTATTGTTAATAATGGCTATAATGATTTCCTTTGCACAAAAATTGTTGCTGATTGGTATATGAGCACTGGTTATGATATTGATGTATGGAATGCTTGTGAATTTACCACAGCAAATGGAGTAACTGACCTCCTTACTCTTCCAGCAGGAGTTCTAAAAGGCATTCGTTTTAATGAAGAAAAAGAAGGTAGGCCTGAAATAAAGGATAACATAGTAATTCTGAAAGATTTGGAAGGTAACTATGGTAATAATACAGATAGTTTCGAATATAAAGGTGTTACAATAAACTTTAAGTATTGATTTTTTGCATGAATTGCCCTGGCTTAATAGTCGGGGCGTTTACAATATTTTCGTAAAAACAAAATCTGTGCTATAATATCCCTATGGAAAAACTTCAGCTTTTGCCGCTTGGCGTGCAGGATTTTAGTATTCTTCGCGAAGGGGATTATCTTTATGTTGATAAGACTTCTTTGATTTATGAGCTTACCCACACTCAAAGGGCTGTCTTTTTGAGCCGTCCCCGCCGCTTTGGTAAAAGCCTTTTGCTTTCTACAATAAGGTATTATTTTCTTGGTCGAAAAGATTTGTTCTCAGGGCTTGCAATTGAACAGCTGGAAGAGCAGAGTAAAGAGCCTTGGGCCGAATATCCTGTAATGTATTTTTCGCTTGCAAGCGGGGAATTTATGGAAAAGGATGACCTTGCAAAAAAGCTCAGGACTTCATTAAATGATTTTGAAGAAAAGTATGAGCTTCCTCATGATGAGGTAACACTTGCCATCCGCTTTGCAAAAGCCCTGGAAAATGCAAATAAAAAAACAGGCCGAAAAGTTGTTGTCCTCGTAGACGAATATGACAATCCGCTTTTAAAAAACATGACTGTAAATCCACAGCAGGAAGAAGCCAACCGCAATCTGTACAAGGCCTTTTTTGCGACCCTTAAAGACTGCGATGAGTACCTGCGTTTTTCCATGTTCACCAGAGTTACAAAATTCAGCAAGGTAAGTATTTTCAGCGATTTGAATCAGCTTAATGATATTTCTCTTGATGATGAATATGCAGAAATCTGCGGAATTACAAAGCAGGAAATTGAAGATAATTTTGATTTGTATATCCAAAATCTTTCAAAGAAATTCGGTTCTTCAAGAGATAAAACACTCTCCGAGCTTAAAAGAATGTATGATGGCTATCATTTTTCAAGCTCTGGCGAAGGAATGTATAACCCTTTCAGTCTTTTGCATTGTTTTAATGAGAAAAAATTCGGCAATTACTGGTTTGAAAGTGGAACACCAACATTTTTAATCAATAAACTTAATGCATCCAAATTTGATATCCGCCAGTTTACGGATGAAGTAAAAGTATCAGAATCGGAAATAAAAGATTACTGCCCTGAAAATGCAGACCCGGTTCCTCTCTTTTATCAATCTGGCTATCTTACCATAAAAAGCTGGAATCAAAGACAACGTTTCTTTAAGCTAGGTTTTCCAAATGCCGAAGTAAAATACGGATTCTTAAATTCCCTTGCCCCAAGCTATCTTCATGTAGAAGATAAGCCTGCTCCCTTTAATATTGATCTTTTAGACGATGCCGTAGAAGAAGGCGATACGGATGGAATGCGTAAATGGTTCACTGCGCTCTTTGCTCTTTTGCCATATCCGGCCGGTGCAGACACAGAGACAATAACAGAGCAGAATTTCCAGAATGTGATTTTTATGGCTCTGACAATGATGGGAAAATACGCCCGAACCGAAGTTCATTCAGCAAAGGGCAGGGCAGACTGCATACTTGAAACAGATGATTATGTTTATGTCTTTGAGTTTAAGCGCGATGTCAGCGCTGCTGAAGCACTAAAGCAGATTGAGGAACAGGGCTATGCTGCACCATATTCTGCCGACAAACGCAAGCTCTTCAAAATTGGTGTAAACTTTAGTAGTGCAGAACGAAACATCACTGAATGGGAAGTTCTGTAAAATATGCCCGGTCACAAAACAACGCACACACAGCTGGAACGCTTTCGCCTCATCGACAGTATGCTCTCTGACGGTGAGGTGCTTCCTTTTGAAAATATTCTTGATTCTCTGCGACTGGAGCTGCGGGATGATTTGCTTTCAGACAGTTCTCTTCGCCGCGACTTTCGATACATGAAAAATGAGCTTGGCGCGCCGCTTGCCTATGATAAAAAGCGGCACGGCTGGCATTATACCAAGCCTTTTAAGCTGCCGGCAGAAGGCTTTAGTGATGATGAAATTCTTTATCTGGAACTGATAAGGGGCCTTGTGAATCAGAATTCAAATGATGATTTTCTATATAAAGCCTTTGATAAGCTGCTGGACAAAATTACCCCTGTTTCAAGTACGCCAAGTCATGCTGAACTTGTTTCAGCATCTATACAAGACCGCTTCTACATTGCCCCTCGTTCAAAGCAGCTGGTTGATGAAGGCGTAGTGGAAAAAATTCTTGAAGCAATCAAAAATAATTATTTGCTGGATTTTAATTATTTCAGCAAATGGGAGCCCGAAGAACGCCACAGAAAAGTCATGCCCTTTCAACTTGTTTTTGACGACGGAAGTCTGTATTTATACGGTGCTTCAAAAAATCCAAGAGTGCCGGGCCCCCGCCTTTATAAGCTTTCAAAAATGCACAATGTTAAGGTGCTTATTTCCCATACTTTCGAACTGCCCTCTAATTTTCGTTTTCGAGAAGCTTTTGAAAAAGGCAGGTTTGGTGCCTTTCAGTATGATGAAGCTTATGATTTTAAAATTGAGTTTTCTGGTGATGCCCGCAGCATCGTCCGCGAATGCATTTGGGCTGATAATCAGGAGATAGAAGAAGAAAGTGATTCGGGAAAAACAATTATTTCATTTTCAAGTTCCCAGTGGATTCCCATTTTCAGATGGCTGCTTTCTTATGGAGAAAATGCCCGTCCTTTAGAACCAGACTGGTTTGTAGAAGACTGGAAAAATTCAATAAAAAAGATGTATGAAAACTCTTTACTTAGTAATTAGATGACAAAGGGAAGTTTCGTTAAAACTTCCCTTTGTGTGAGTAATTTTGCATACCAAAAATGAGTAATTATTAAAAACTCTAGTCCAAAAGACTGAGAATATTTTCTTTAGGCTGGAAACCAACTGTTGATTTTACCAGTTCACCGTTCTTGAAAAGAGCTACAAAAGGAATGCTCATAACTCCAAACTGAGTTGCAAGATCCTGTTCATCATCAACATTGACTTTACCAACTTTAATATCACTTCTTTCTTCTGCAATTTCAGAAATTACAGGTCCTAACATTTTGCATGGTCCACACCAGCTGGCCCAAAAATCTACCAGAACAGGTTTATCTGAATCCAAAACTTCACTCTGAAAGTTTGCCTTAGTAATTGTTAATTCTGCCATTTGATTTCTCCTCTAAAAAGTTATTAAGCACTCCGCGTTAGCTTTGTTATGCTTATAATATAATATAAAAATATATTTAATGCAATATAATTTTATTAAATTATTTCTTTGCAGACAAAATCGCAGAAGGAACAGATATCTCCGCACTTGCCGGGAAGTTTTTGCTTTTTAGCACGGAGACTCTTTTTAAGTTCCTTTTTACGGTAGCGGGCAAGTCCTTCCTGGTAGCAGATTTTTATCATTGGATTTGTGGCGGCTTTCTGCATGATTGTTTCCAGACTGTCATGAATTGTTCCTATAAATAAAGCTGGATTTTCGTTTGCAAATCCGCAGCAGGGAGCAATATTTCCGTCGGCATGAACATAAAGAATTTGTCCTGGACCTTCGCAGTAATCATCTTTGAACCAGTGTTTTGCCTGCCATGCACGAGGATCTTCTGAGGTGAAAGTTCTGTTCAGGTGATAGACTGGAATGTCTTTTGGATAAAGGGGGGCGTTACGGGGGGTAAACAGCTCTGCTGTTTTTCCACCCGTTTGAGGGGGTAGCGCAAGACCGTCTTCGGGCTGGAGCGAGGGGGAGGCTTCCCCCACAGTATTTTTATCGCTAACTGTCTGAATGTTTATGGAAGTGGGGCCAAAAATTTCCTGAACTTTTGTAATAAAAGTTTGCATGCGGGTGGTTTTCTGACCGTGATATGAATCCCAGGAAAGCCCGATTTTTCCGTCGTAGCCAGCATCGTAAAGTGTTTGAAGTTTTTCGCAAAGTTCAGATTCGTCCTTCCACCAGTCGCCATTTGTCATAATCTGATCAAAAAGAAGGTCGTGGTCAAGGCAGGCTTTTGTAATCTGGAGAAGAAAATCCATGTATAAGAAAGGTTCGCCACCCGAAAAACCGACGCGTTCAAGTACTGGAAGTGGATTTCCCTTGGAATCGGGCTGCCCTCCACATTGTACGCAATTTTCAATAAGAGTGATGGCATCTTTAATTTCGAGTTTATGAGGATTTCTTCCCACAAAACAGTGCTCGCAGTGGAGATTGCAGGCATTTGTTGCGGAAAAAATTATTTCTGTTGGATAAAAGCCGTGTGATTTCATAGGCATATTATGTGTAAGAAAAGTTTTGGGGTCAAGTAAGTTTTTTCTTGACGGTGGAGTTTGTATGCATTATTATTTAGTCAGATTGACTAAGACTAAGTTGACTAAGTTTTGATAAGGGGGATTCTATGTGTCAGATGAATGTTTTGGAAGCAAAAACAAATTTTTCAAAAATTATTGCAATGCTTGAACGTAAGGAAGAAAAAGAGGTGATTATCGCAAGGGCAGGAAAACCTGTGGTAAAAATTATTGCATATGAAAAGGAAGATATTTCAAAAAGAATTGGAATTGCAAAAGGTAAGTTTACTATTCCAGATGATTTTGATGAGCCGGATGAAGAAATTGCCCGCATGTTCGGGATGATTGATTGAGGGAAAAACTATGAGAAAAAATGAAATTTTACTTGATACACATATGATTTTATGGGCAATGCTTGAAGATTCAAGATTGAATAATAAAATGCGTGATATAATTATGAATCCAGAAAATACAATATATTACAGCATAGCCTCTATGTGGGAAGTTCAGATAAAATACGCCAGAAAAAAAATGCCAATTTCCGGAATAGAATTTATGCATTATTGTGAACAGTCCGGCTATCACAAACTTCCTATAGATGATTTGCATGTTGTAGAACTTGCCGGTCTTGAGCGGGATGAATCTGCACCTTTTCATAATGATCCTTTTGACCGCATATTGCTTTCACAGGCAAAAGCAGAAGGCTTTTCTTTTTTGACACACGATTCTCTTTTCCGTGGTTATAACGAACCTTGCCTTGTTGAAGTTTAAGTTTATGGACTGTAACAGTTTTTACATTGAATTTGTATCATAAAGTCATTATATTTTAACTAATATCGTAATTTTTTCGGGCATTGTTTGTTCGGTTTACGGTTTGCTATAAAACACCGGCCGCCAGCGGCCTTACACAGGAGATTCAAATGATCAAAACAGTAAAAGATGTTGATTTGAAAGGCAAACGCATTATTATGCGTGTTGATTTTAATGTACCAATGAAGGACGGAGTTGTACAGGATGATACTCGTATCATGGCTGCTCTTCCTACTATTAAATACATTCTTGAACAGAGTCCACGTTCTTTAGTTCTTATGAGCCACCTCGGTGACCCTAAAAAGGACGTAAAAAAGGCTCAGGAAAAAGCTGAAAAAGCAGGAAAAACATGGACAGATGCTGATGCAGAAAAGTTCATCAATGGTAAAAACCGCATGAAGCCAGTTGTTGAATACTTTGCTTCAAAACTCGGAAAACCAGTTACTTTCCTTCCAGATGCTCTTGGACAGAAAGCTGCAATTGATGCTCTTCCAGAAGGTGCAGTTGCAATGCTCGAAAACGTTCGCTTCCACAAGGAAGAAACTTCTAAAGATGCAGCTGAACGCGATGTAATGGCAAAAGAACTTGCAACATACGGAGATATCTTCGTAAACGACGCTTTCGGAACTGCTCACCGCGATCAGGCTTCTACAGCTTCTATCGCAAAGTTTATGCCAGTTGAATCTGTTGGTGGATTCTTGATGGAAAAAGAAGTTAAATACATTCAGCCAATGGTAGAAAATCCTCCAAAACCACAGGTAGCAATTATTGGTGGTGCTAAAGTTTCTTCTAAGATTGCTGTTTTGGAATCTCTCTTGAAGAACGCTTCTGCTCTCGTAATTGGTGGTGGTATGGCTTACACATTCCTCAAGGCTCAGGGACACAAAGTTGGTATTTCTCTTGTAGAAGATGATTTTATTGATACAGCTAAAAAACTTCTTGCAGATGCAGAAGCTAAAGGTGTTAAGATTGTTCTTCCTGTAGACCATGTTGCTGCAGACAAGTTTGATGCTAACGCTACTCCAGTTGCTGTTGACGGTGTTGATATTCCAGACGGACTTATGGCTATGGATGTTGGTCCTAAGACTATCGAAGCTTATAAGGAAGTTCTTTCTACAGCTAAATCTGTTGTATGGAATGGACCTGTTGGTGTATTCGAATTTGATGCATTTGCAAAGGGAACTGCTACTGTTGCTCAGCTTGTTGCTGATGCTACTGGCCGTGGTGCTATGACTGTAGTAGGTGGTGGTGACTCTGTTGCTGCTGTAAACAAGTTCCATCTTGCAGACAAGATGAGCCACGTTTCTACTGGTGGTGGTGCTTCCCTCGAATTCCTCGAAGGAAAGACTTTACCTGGAATTGCAATCCTTGCAACAAAATAAGTGATTTTTACTAAGTAAAATCATTTATAAAGTCCGGTATCATTTATATGGTATCGGATTTTTTTTACATTGAGGGTTTATTACAAAACCCTCAAAACGGCGAAGTCAAGGCTTTAAGCGTGAGCGTGCCTTGACTCGACGTATTGCTTAATTCTTGCATTTAATTTGTATAGAGTTATAATAAAAATAAGAGCAAAAAGTTTAAAAAATTTTGTATTAGGAGAGTTTCATTATTCTGGTACGGCTTTGTACTATTTTTTTGCAACTTTTATAATGATATGAAAAAATTAACTAGATTTTTTGTTCTTGTTTTATCATCGTTTTTGTTTATTTTCTTTTCTTGCTCAAAAGAAAAGCCTGAAAAAACTTTTATACCTCCACAAATAGATAATCCAGACCCTAATTTAGATAATTCCCTTCACTTTGTGCACACCCTTGACTCATATCAGCCTGCAAAAAAAGAATATAATTTTTATTTTGCTTATAAAAACAAACATCCCTGGTTTGATGCAGTTTATCTTGGTCTTGATGATGCTGTTTTGCAGTATCGTAAAAAGGGAATTAATATTTGTATAGATTACATCGCTCCTGATATAGTTTCAGCAGAAGATCAGAAAACAAAGGTATGTCAGGCAGCGGCTTCTGGTGAGTATGATGTTATTGGTATTGATGTTGCAGAAAGTAATGTTATGACTCCAGTAATCAATCAGCTTATGGATAAAGGTCAGAAAATTATGACTTTTGCCAGTTCTGATGCTAAAAAAGAAGACGGATGTAAACGAATTGCTTATGTAGGAAATACTCACAATTATGAAGATGGGGTGGCTCTTGCCGAAGCTTTCTGTCAGAAAATTGATTACAAGGGAAAAGTTGTTATTCTTGGAGGGGCAGAAGGGGCTCCTTGTCATGAAGAAAGAGTCTGGGGAGCAAAAGATGTTTTTGCCCGCTATCCTGAAATTGAAGTAGTCGGTCTTGAGTATGATTATGACAGCTTAAAATTGTCTTATGATTTTGCAAAAAAATACATTGATGAAGTTCCAGATTTGAAGGGCTTTTTCTGTTCAAATATGACTAACCCTGTTGGTGCTGCAAGAGCTGTAATTGACAGTAAAAAAACTGATTCTATTGTGATTGTTGGAATGGACCATGATGAAGAAGCTTTGTGTTATTTACGCGATGGTGTAATTTATGCACTTGCCATTCAGGATTGTCTGTCAATTGGTTTTGACACAATTGGTATTGCAGTAAAAATTGCGGATGGACTTTTGCCACCAGATTCATTTGATGAACTTACAAATGAAGTCACAACTGTAATTTATCAAAAAGATGCAGAATCCGTTCTTCATAAGTTATTTTTAGATTTTTAAGGAAAGAAAGTTTATGTCTTCTGTAAAAAAAGTATTTTCAGATATGAAAAATAATAAAATCTCGATAATTGCATCCGTTGGAGTTATTTTTCTATTTTTGATTATTCTGTTTTCAAATATCATCCTTTCTCGTTCTTCCAGAAAAAATACCAATATTGCTGTTGATAAAGTAAGTGAATTCTATATTGAAGAGCTTGCAAAAAACCGTGCTAAGGATGTTTCTGAACTTTTAAGACGTAACTATGATTTTATCGTTAATGCTGTAAAAGTTATTACTGATGACGATTTGAAATCTGTAAAATCTTTGAGAAAATATATTCATAAAATAAAAATTTTATATAACATTTATTCTCTTGTTTTTGTTGATGAAAATGGAATTGCTTATACAGATTATTCAACAACTACCTCTCAGAGTGCTTATCCTTTTGTTTTAAATGAAGCCATAACAGAACCAGTCTTTTTTACAATGAACATGTATGGAGCCAGAAAACAGGTTATTCTGGCAGTTCCTGTAGAAAATATTGTTTTTAATGGAGTTAAATTAAAAGTCTGTTATGTTCAGATTGATATAGACAGTCTTGTCAAAAATATGGTGGTACAGTTTGAAGAAATGGAAACTTTCTGTAATCTCTATTATAAAAACGGGGAATGTCTTACAAATGTCGGTTTAGGAACATTTGGACCGGGAAGGAACTTCTTAACTGAATTAAGCAGACCTGAAACTTCTTTTGTGGAAGGAAGTTTTGAAGATGTTCAGAATGATTTTGCAGAAGGTAGAAGCGGACAGATTTCTGTAGTTCATAATGGTTATGAATCATATATTTATTATCTTCCAATCGAAGATGCCAGCTGGTTTTTAACTGTTTCGATTTACGATAATGTAATTTCAGAGCATATTCAGTCTACAACAAGACGGATTATGCGAAATTCTGAGATTCAGTTCCTTATCACCATTGTTTTGTTCCTTCTTTTTACAATTCAATTTTCTTATTCAGTTAGTAAAAGAGGAAAAGATCTTCTTAAAAAACAGGTGTCTATTTCTCAGGAGCAGCTTTTAATTATTGAATCTTTAAGTCGTTCTTACAGAAATATTTACACAATCAATCCGGAAACAAATAAACTTACTATTATTCAGTTGAACGGATATATAACTCAAGGTTTGGATTCTCATTCCAGAAGTACTTATGATTATACAGAAATGGCTAACCGCTATATAACAGACCGTGTTTATCCTGAAGATCAGGAGTTTATGAGGGATGCCCTTAGTCTTCCTGTTGTTATGCAGCATCTTGAGACGGCAGAAGAATATTCGGGTTCTTACAGAATTCTTGAAAATGATGAAGTACATTTCTATCAGTATTCTTATACAAAACTTAAAAATAATAAAATTGTAGCGGGTTTTAAAAATATTGATGATGTAGTTAAAGCTGCTAAAGAAAAGGAACTTTTAATTTCGCTTTCAGAAACAGATAGTATGACTAATTTGTATAATCGTGGTTCTGGTGAAAGAAAAGTTTCTGAAGCAATCAATAATGAAAAGGGCGGTATTTTTGTTCTGCTTGATGTTGATAACTTCAAACATTTTAATGACACTTATGGTCATGAAGTTGGTGATAAAGTTCTTATAGGGGTTGCTCAGTCTTTGAAAAAAACTTTCCGCGAGGGTGATATTGTATTCCGCCTTGGTGGTGATGAATTTGCCGCTTATGCAGAATCTATCCGTACAAAAAATTCAGCTCAGACTGTTCTTGAAAGATTTAAATTAAATCTTAAAGATATAAAGATTGAAGAACTTGGTGATTTCCCTATTACTACAAGTATTGGTGCGGTAGTAGTTAAAAAAGGATGTAAAACAAGTTTTTCTACTGTTTATAAGGCTGCCGATGTTTGCGTATACAAGAGTAAGAATCAGGAAGGAACTTTTGTAACTTATGATTCAATTGAGCTTTAATTTCAATAATTGAAACAAAGAGTTCAATTCATTAATATTATATAAAATCAAATTCAAAAGAGGAAAATATGGCACGTACACATTACATTGCAGGAAACTGGAAGATGAATACATCTAAAGCTGAAGCAGTTGCTTTGGCAAAGGATCTTGTAGAACAGTTAAAAGGTAAAACAAACAAATATATGATTGGTGTTCCTTTTGTATATCTTGATGCAGTAGCTCAGGTTGTAAAAGGTTCAAACATCATTCTTGCAGCTCAGGATTGTGCTGCTACTGATAACGGAGCTCACACTGGTGAAGTTTCTACTACAATGTTGAAAGACATTGGTTGTCAGTGTGTAATTCTTGGACACTCAGAACGCCGTCACGAAATTGGTGAATCTGATGAACTTATCAACAAAAAAGTTCGCAAAGCTTTGAATGACGGTCTTGAAGTAGATCTTTGTATTGGTGAACTTCTTGCTGAACGTGAAGCAGGAGAAGCTGAACAGGTTTGTGCATTCCAGCTTTCTGCAGATCTTGCTGGTGTAACAGCAGAACAGATGAAGAGAGTAACAATTGCTTACGAACCAGTTTGGGCTATTGGTACAGGTAAAACTGCAACTCCAGAAGATGCTCAGGCTATCCACAAGTTTATTCGTGGTTATATTGCTAAACTTTATGATCAGAAAGTTGCTGATGAAGTAATCATTCAGTACGGTGGATCAATGAAGGCTTCTAATGCACCAGAACTTCTTGCACAGCCAGATATCGATGGTGGATTGATTGGTGGAGCTTCTTTGAAGGCTGAAACATTCGTTCCAATCTGCGTACTTTAATTTTAATATAAATTAACTAAAAGCCCTTGTAGATATGGAATTCTTCATCTCTATAAGGGCTTTTTTTGTTGGCTTTGCCGGCCTAGAATTACGTTGACCAAATAGACTATTTCTAATATTATATATAGCACTTTATAAGTAAATTAAAATGTGGAGAAAAAAATAAATCATGGGTACTCTTGGTATTATTCTTTTAGTTATTTTTGCAATTGTTAGTCTTTTACTGATTCTTTTAGTTTCTATTCAGGATGATGGTGAAAACGGAATGGGTGGACTTTTAGGCGGTCGTGGAACTGCTGCTTTTGGTTCTCATTCAGCAAGTGTTTTGACTAAAACAACTTTTGTTCTTGTAATTTTGTTTTTTGCACTTTCATTGGGTCTTGCACTTGTTAATAAGGCTCCAAGACTTGAAAAAGACCTTATGCCTGTAGATGCAGTTGAAGCTACTACAGAAGAAACTGAAACATCAGAATCTAACTGGTGGGAATCTGAAACTGAAGAAAATACTGAATCTGCTGCAGAGGCTGTTGCAGAGTAAGTATACATAAAATTATAGTATAGAATATGCTGAGTGCTTATATTTCTCCTGCCGACATAAAAGTTGGTTTGGAAAGTACTGATAGAGAGGAATGTTTTGCAGAACTGATAGAATTATTGGTGGCAAAAAATCCTAAAATCAATAGACTTGAAGCCATGCAAAAAATGCTTGAGCGGGAAGAAAAAGGAAGCACAGCAGTTTTATCTTGTGTAGCAATTCCTCATGGAGTGCTAAAGTTTATAGGTAAAACTGCAATAGCGATTGGAATCAGTCGCAATGGAATTGAATTTGAAGCTCCGCTTACAAATTCTTCCGAGGATGCCAAAAAGCCTGTCGTAAATGTGATTTTTGCAATCATGTTCGAAGAAAGAGAGACAGAAACTCATATTAGAGTGCTAAAAGATATTTTGCAGCTAGTAAGTAATCCTGATTTTGTAAAAAATGTTTTGCAGTCAAAAACTTCTAGAGAAGTGTATGACTTAATTCAATCGTTAGAATCTTAATTCTTTCGGAGGCAAAAGATGGCAGAAAATAATCCTGAGCTTGATGCAATTAAACACCTTATTGAGGTGGAAAAAACTGCATCTTCTCTTATCAATGATGCAAAAACAGAAGCTGACAAACGTCTTTCTGAAGCTCACCTAAAATATAATTCCCAATATAAAGAAAAATATGATCAGCTTGTTGCTCATCTAGATGACGAATTTAAGAAAAGTCACGACCAAATTGAAGCTAAATACAAAAAAGAATTAGATGATTATAAGGCTTCAATTGAAGCAAAATCTCAAGATAAGAAATCCTTTGAGTCCCTACTAGAAAAGCTTTTATTGGCTTAAGGTGCCTGCTTATGGATAAATCTGGTGCTGGTGCTTTTACTTTTGCAAAGGCTAGTGGAAATCTGGGAAAATCATTCATTGCTGACAGGGCCCAAATCCTTTTTGAACAAAAAAGCCTGGGAGAATTATGGTCACTTTTATTTAAGTCTCCACTTCCTTTAGTGCCAGAAGTTTTATTAGCTGAAAAAATAGAAAAAGAAGCTTTTTCCAAATTCTTTTCAGATTATGCAAGTTTTGTTTCCACCTACGATAAGCCAAGTGCCATTCTTACAGATCAACTTTGTATTTATGAAGCAGAAAATCTAAAAGTAATTTTATCGGCATTGGCAAATAAAGAAAGTGATATGCCTTCACTTGTAGATTTGGGAGATTTTGCAACTTGCCACTATGAAGCCTGGCCAAATCTTGCTCAAATAACTGCTGGTACTCAGTTTGACTGGCTAAAAGACTTACCATCAGAACATGAACAGGAAAAACTGGAGTATAAACTTGATATTCAGGTTGTACAGCATCTGTGGAAATCAATTCAAAAATATACTGGCGAAAGTAAGGAAGGCCTTGTAAGATTATTTAAAGAAGAATACATAATCAAAAATATAGTTTGGGCTTTACGTTTAAGAATTTATTACAAAATGGATAAGGACCAAATCCTAAATCATCTTATATATGTAAACGAAGCTCCTAACCAGGAAGACCCAATTGCCGCTCCAGCTATTAAAATTTTGGATTTTCCTTTAGATGAAATTGGTCCATGGGAAAAGTGGAAATACAAAGATTATGTAAATCCTCATTTTGCCGGAGAGATATGGAAAATTGATCCTGTCTGGATAGAAAAGATTGGAAAGTCAAAACTAAATAAACTTGCTCTGAATCTTTTTCACCAATATCCAATGACAGATTGTTCGCTCTTGGGCTGGTTTAAAATTAAAGAATATGAATTAAGCTGTATCCGTACAGCAGTAGAAAGTATAAGATTAAATATAAATCCTGAGGATGCAATGAAAGCTCTGAATCTTATTGCAGATGGAGGTATAAATGGCTAAGACAACTGAAATGAAACTCCTGGAACTTATGGTTTTAAAACAGGATATTTCATCTGTAATTGAATACATTGGAAAACAGCAAAACTTCCTTTTTCAAAATACACGAAGCAAGGATTCAAAGGAAGAAACTACAGCTTCTATCTCAAATATAGATAAGCAGTTTTTTGAAGAACTTAAAAAAATCAGAGAGGATTTAGTTCTTGAACCTCTTACAAATGATATAGCAGAAGTTTCTGCCCCTGTAGATGAAGATCGATCAGCTGCCAGTAAAATTATTGCTTCTTACAAGGAATTACAGGAAAGACTTAGTCAGTCTGCAGAAAATGTAAACAAACTCACAGAAGCTTATAATGAATCTATGGCCTTTTCAAATCTTCAGGTTTCATATTCCGAACTTGAACATCTTTCTTTTCTTTCTCTTAAGCTTGGAAAGATTTCGGAAAAAGATTTTGATGACTTAAAAAATAGTCTGGAAGGTTTTGCAGTTGTAATTCCTCTTGGAAACGACAAATCTCGTATTTTGGTAGCTTCATCTAAAAAAGGCCGTTTTGCTCTGGAAACAGAACTTAAGAAAGTAAACTTTGTAGAAATGCAAGTTCCTCCAGACTTTAAGGGTATTCCACAGGATGTTCTTGATGGAATGAAACTCAAAAGGGATGAAGCAGAACTTCAACTTCAGGAATTAAATACCGAAAAAACAAATTTTGCCGAAACTCACAAAGAACGTTTAAATTATTTGTATAAAAAGTTTTCTCTTGCAATTCAAATTGAAAACGTAAAGGCAAGTCTTGAATCTACAGAATTGGTCTATAGAATTACAGGTTGGATTTCTGCAAATGATGTAGATTCTTACATGAAGTCTTTGGATGAACTTACAGAAGGAAGAATTGCAATTCGAAACTATGAACCTTACGAAGTTCCAAGTGTTATGTCTGGCAAGGAACAGGTTCCAGTTCAGCTTAAACACGGAAAATTACTTAAAAGCTTTGAAAGAGTAATTTTTTCTTATGGTTCTCCAGTTTATGGTTCAATCGACCCAACGCCATGGGTAGCAATCTTCTTTACAGTTCTTTTTGGAATTATGTTTGGTGATTGTGGACAGGGCTTAATACTTTTTCTGGTAGGGCTTTTAATGACCCTCAAAATTTTTAAGCTTGGTGGTTGGGAAAAGTTTGGTCGTGTATTTATGTGTATTGGTATTTCAAGTTCAATAATGGGCTTGCTTACCGGAGAATTCTTTGGAACAGAAACTTTGCTTGAGCCATTTGCAGAATGGGTAACAGGCCTTTTTGGAAAACCTCATGCTCCTATTCTAAAGCTTATGCCAAACGGAGATCCTAAATCAATTTATGCAATGTTTGGAGTGTTTGGGGTTGCTGTAGGAATTGGTTTCTTAATTAATACCTGCGGTCTCGTAATCAACATTATAAATAATATAAACCGTAAAAAATATGGTGATGCATTCTTTGGTAAAAATGGTCTTGCTGGTGCAATTTTCTTCTGGTATGTAATTGGTCTTGTTCTTAGAATTGTACTTTTACACCATAAGATAGCAGTTTACGACTGGATTATTATTGGAACTTCACTTTTCTTTGCAGCTTTTGCTTCCCCATTTGAACGTGCCCTTAATCATGAAAAGCCTTTGCTTGAAAATGGTTTTGGAACCTACGTTATTTCAAGTGTAGTAGAAATTATAGAAGTAATTTCGGGCTATCTTTCAAATACAGTTAGCTTTGTTCGTGTAGGTGCTTTTGCTCTGTCACATGCCGTTTTGAACTTTACAATTCTTACTCTTACAAACTTGTGTGGTGGACAGACAACTCCTGCAGGTATTCTTGTATTAATTATTGGAAATGCATTAATTGTTGTTTTGGAAGGAATGATTGTAGCAATTCAGGTAGTAAGACTTCAGTACTACGAATTCTTCAGTAAGTTCTTCCACGAGACTGGAAGAGAATTCCAGCCTTTTAAATTTGATTTTGTAAATTAGAACATCAGCAAAAAGCTTAGTTCTTAAAAAGAGGTAATATATGAAAAAGAGATTCTTATCAATCTTGGCAGTTTTAGCAAGCTGCGCTAGTTTGTTTGCTCAGGAAGCAGAAGCCGCTGCTGCATCTTCTACCGGAGCTGTAAAGTACTTGTCTGCTGCTATTGCAGTTGGTCTGGCTTGTATTGCCGGTGGTATGGCTGTTGGTAAAATTGGTGCCGCTGCTATGGGTGCTATGAGCGAAAACCCAGAACTTTCAGGAAAAGCTCTTCCATTCCTTGGTCTTGCTGAAGGTATTTGTCTTTGGGGAATGCTTGTTGCGGTTCTTATCTTGTTCATGTAATTAGAGTTTCAACAGGTTAAAGTGAAATTTTTTATTATTGGTGAGCGAGAAATCGTTCTAGCCTTCAAGTTGACTGGTGTAGACGGTGTAATTGCAGAAACAAGAGCAGAAGTTCTTGATGCATTTAATAGAGTTACAGGAAAAGGTGGCCCTGCAAATATTCCTTCTGGAGAAATTCCAAGGGTCCTTATTCTAACTGAACATGCCGCCAGTCAAATTGAAGACGAAGAAATAGCATGGCAAAAAACAGGTAAGTTTCCTCTAATTGTAGAAGTTCCTGGCTTGGATGGACATCTAAAGGGTAAAAAGTCTCTTTCAGATGCAATAAAAGAAGCCGTTGGGGTCGAAGTTTAGTGGTTACTTTTTAGAAAAAAAATACAGAGGTTTAGAATGCAGGAATTACGTTCTACAGAAATATTAGATAAAGAGATTCAGGCAGATGCAAGAAAAAAGGCTGGAAGTATTCTTCAAAAGGCCGATCTAGACTGTGCCAAATTGTTAGAATCGTTAGATGATGATATTGAAAAAACAAGGGCAGAAAAAGAACTTGCTTATTCAAAAAAGTTAGCTGCCTTTGAACAGGACCAAAAAGCTGCTATACCTCTGCAAAAAGAGTGTTTTGAAGTTTCATTTATTCAAAACTCAATCGTAAAAAATATAAATGAATATCTTGCTTCTTTATCAGAAGAAAAGAGACTTGAAATTGCCTTGAATGGGTTCGATTTTACAACCCTTGATAAGGATAAAAAAATTACAGCTTATGTTTACGGCTTTGATTTTGAAGCCGCAAAAAAAATGCTTACAAAAAGGCTAGGAAAAAATCTTGCTGAATGTAAGGAAACAATCTTTAGAAAAATAGCACTTGAAGATGATTGTGGACTAGAAAAACCTCAGGGAATAATTCTTGAAGCTCAGGATAAATCCTTCCGCTGTCGACTTACCTTGAGCCAGGCCATTAGTCAGATTCTGGATAAAAATAGAGCAGACTTGTCTGACGCACTTTTCGGAGGACAATTATGATAGAAGGTAAAATCACCCGTATTTCAGGTCCAATTGTTTATGCCCAGGGACTGGACGGTTGTGGTCTTTATGATGTAGTTGATGTTGGTGAAAATCGCCTTATTGGTGAAATTATTCGCCAAAACAAGGGAAATGCCACAATCCAGGTTTATGAGGAAGATACTGGTATGCACATTGGTGAAAAAGTTGTGTGTACAGAGCGTCCTTTATCACTCAGACTTGGACCTGGAATTGTTGGAAATATTTATGATGGTATTCAGCGTCCTTTGCAGGCTATGTATGAGCAGTCTGGTGGTTTCCTTTTACCAGGACAGAGAACTCAGCCAATTGATGAAGAAAAAATCTGGCACTTCGATGCCCTTGAAAATGTAAAAGAGGGTATGCTAATTCATCCTGGCATGTTCCTTGGTACTGTTGTAGAAACTCAGTCCATCACCGAAAAAATCATGGTTCCTCCACAGATTCGCGGTCGAACCCTAAAAAGCTTTAAGGGAACTGGGGACTATACGGTAAATGATGTAATTGCCACCACAGAACTTGATGAAGAAATTCAACTTGCCCAGTATTGGCCTGTACGCCAGCCTAGACCATATTCACAAAAATTGGGTGTTACAGAACCTCTTATTACAGGACAGCGAGTAATTGATGTATTCTTCCCACTTTCAAAAGGTGGTACTGCCGCAATTCCTGGAGGTTTCGGAACCGGTAAAACCATGACTCAGCATGCCATTGCAAAGTGGTGTGATGCCGACTTAATCGTATACATTGGTTGTGGTGAACGTGGAAACGAAATGACCGAGGTACTTACAGAGTTCCCAGAACTTATAGACCCAAGAACTGGACGTTCCATCATGGAAAGAACAATTCTTATTGCAAATACTTCAAACATGCCTGTTGCAGCCCGCGAAGTTTCTCTTTATTCAGGAATTACACTTGCAGAATACTTCCGTGATATGGGAATGCATGTTGCAATTATGGCCGATTCCACTTCCCGCTGGGCCGAAGCTTTGCGTGAACTTTCTGGTCGTATGGAAGAAATGCCTGCCGAAGAAGGTTTCCCTGCTTATCTTCCAACCCGACTTGCATCTTTCTACGAACGAGCAGGCCGTGTAATTAATTTTGAAGGTCAAGAAGGTTCTGTTTCAATTATTGGAGCAGTTTCGCCACCTGGTGGAGACTTTTCTGAACCTGTTACCCAGCATACAAAACGCTTTATCCGTTGTTTCTGGGCTTTGGACCGTGAACTTGCCAATGCCAGACACTATCCTGCAATTGGTTGGATAGATTCTTATTCAGAATATGCAGATGAAGTTCGGGACTGGTGGGAACATCATAATCCTCTTTGGGAATCTCTTAGAACCAAGGCAATTAACCTGCTTAAAAACGAAAACCGACTCCAGCAGATTGTTCGTTTGATTGGACCAGATGCCTTGCCAGATTCGGAAAGACTTGTTTTGAAAACAGCAGAAATGATAAAGAACGGTTTCTTACAACAGAATGCTTTTGATGATGTTGATAAGTATTGTTCAACTGATAAAGAAATAGCAATTCTTGATTTAATTATGCAATACTACGAAAGAGCCTTAAAACTTGTAAAGGATGGATGTCCTCTTCCTCAAGTTGCGGAGCTTCCTGTATGCGAAGAAATTGTCCGAATTAAAATGGGCATTAAAAATGAAGAATTGGACAAGATTCAGGAAATAAGAGACCACCTGGATTTCCAGCTTGCAGAACTTGAACACACCTATTTGGCAAGATAGCAGGATAAAGGAAGGAATGGTATGAAAGGTATTGAATATAGAGGCGTTACTTCTGTTGACGGGCCAATTGTTGTTCTTAAGAGAACTGAAAATGTTTTTTACAACGAAACTGTTTATGTTCGAGACAGAAGCGGAGAAAAACGTACTGGTAAGGTTGTAGATATTTCAGATGAAGCAGTAGTTGTTCAGGTTTTTGGTACAACCACTGGACTTGATCTTGATGAATCAACTTTTGAATTTTTAAATGAACCTCTTGAACTTAGAGTAGGCGAGGGCCTTCTTGGACGTGTTTTCAACGGTCTTGGTCAGCCAATAGACGGTTATCCAGAAATTATTAGTTCTGAAAAACGAAATGTAAACGGCTATCCTATGAATCCTTATGCACGTGTTTACCCAAGAGACTTTATCCAGACAGGTATTTCTTCAATCGATGGAATGAATTCTCTTGTACGTGGCCAAAAACTTCCTATTTTCTCTGGAAATGGTCTTCCACATAATAAACTTGCTGCTCAGATTATTCGTCAGGCTAAGTTGCGTAATAGTGATGAAGAATTCGTAATGGTTTTTGCAGGAATGGGTATTAAATACGATGTTGCCCGTTTCTTTATCGATACTTTCCAGGAATCTGGCGTTCTTTCTAAGGTTGTAATGTTCCAGTCTCTGGCAGATTCGCCTTCTATTGAACGTATTATTACACCTCGTTGTGCTTTGACTGCAGCCGAATACCTTGCATTTGAAAAAGGTATGCATGTACTTGTTGTAATGACTGATATGACAAACTACTGTGAAGCTCTTCGTGAAATTTCTACAACTCGTGGAGAGGTTCCTGGACGAAAAGGCTATCCTGGATATCTTTATTCCGACTTGGCTGAACTTTACGAACGTGCAGGCCGTATTAAAGGAAGTAAGGGTTCAATTACTCAGATTCCAATTCTTACAATGCCAAACGACGATATTTCCCATCCAATTCCTGATCTTACAGGTTATATTACAGAAGGTCAGATTGTACTAGGCCGTGAACTTTCTCAGCAGGGTGTTTATCCGCCAGTTGCAGGTCTTCCATCATTATCACGCTTGATGAAGGACGGAATTGGACCTGACATGACACGAGAAGATCATGCAAACGTTTCTTCCCAGCTCTTTGCAGCCTATTCTAAAGTAAAAAGCATTCGAAACTTGGCCGCAATTATTGGTGAAGAAGAATTAAGTCCTCTAGATCACGCTTACTTAAATTTTGGTAACCGCCTTGAACAGGAATTCTTTAATCAGGGTGAACATGAAGACCGTACAATTGAACAAACTTTGGATTTAGGCTGGAGTATTTTGAAGGAACTTCCTCGCGAAGAATTAACCCGTATTAAACCTGAGTTTATTGAAAAATATCTTGGTAAGGAAAATGCCTAGAAGGCTAAGAAACTAGAGGCGTAAATGGCAAAATTAAATGTTGCACCAACAAAATCAAACCTTCTCGCAATGAAAGAACAGTTAGCCATTTCAACAAATGGTTATGATCTTTTGGAAGAAAAACGAGAAATTCTTGTTCGTGAACTTATGCACCTGGTAGAAAAAGTAAAGCTTTTGGAACAGGAAATTGATAAAGTTGTGGCCCAGGCCTACCCAGCCCTTAAAAAACTTTTAATGAGCGATGGTGCAGATCAGATTGAGCGAATTTCTCATGGTATACATTATGATTTTGAGTTTAGCGAAAAAAAAGTAACAATTGGTGGTATGGGTTTTTCTACTATGGATGTTAATATGCCACAGCAGGAACTTTTTTATTCCTTTATGGGAACTGATGCCAACACCGATGCAACAATTGAAAAGTTTTTCCAGCTTCTTTCTCTTCTTACTCAAATGGCTTCAATTCGAACAATTGTATGGCGCCTTGCAGAAGAAGTAAAAAGAACCCAGAGACGTGTAAATGCCCTGGATAAAATGATAATTCCGCAAACAAAAGAAACAAAAGCCTATATTGAAAGTGTTTTGGAAGAACGCGAAAGAGAAAACGTGTTTGTTTTAAAAGCACTTAAAAAGAAAAATGGCAGTAAATAATAATTAGTGTTAGAATACAAGTATGCAAAAGGGTTTTTATAAAAAAATTATCGTTGCAATAAACGGACATACCTCATCTATTCACGCCGCAATGTATGCAATCATGATGGCTAGAAGTTACCACATTTCAATTAAATTTGTTTATGTAGTAGATTCTGCAACACTAAAATACCTTTCTATGAATCGCTTTTTAATGACAGACGAAAAGACTGATTATGAAGAACGTCTTACAGAAGATGGAAGTCATTATCTTGCTTATGTAGAAATGCTAGCCAGCACTAAGGGACTTAAGGTTGAAACAGAACTTAGAAACGGCGGTGTTTTTACAGAAATTTTAAAAGCCGCAGATGAATACAATGCCGATTTAATTATTCTTGGTGGAAACGAAAAAACTTCTGATAGTAGCGGTTACAAGCGTAGAGTTCTTTCAACAGACCAGAGTGAAGTTCTTGCTAATTCAAAATGTCCTGTTTTAATTGTTCAAAAGCCAGATATTTCAGATGCCTTTAAAGTTTTCTAACATTCCTCTATTATAGAAATATCTTATGAAAGATTTTTACAAGGTTCTGGGAGTAAGGCAAAATGCAACTCTGGCAGAAATCAAAAGAGCATATCGTGAAAAAGTTAAACTCCTCCATCCAGATTCTTCCGGCACTCAAAGTCATTCTGCTGAATTTAATGATGTAGTACAGGCTTATCGGGTTCTTTCAGATAGCCGGCAGCGATCTATTTTTGATGAATCTGTAATTTCAAATATCTTCCGTAAAAAAAACAAAAGTGGCGAATTTAATTATTACAACTGGCTCAGTGAACGTCAGGACCAGGAAAGCAGGGCAAAATTAATCTTTTATACCCTTATGCACCACAAGGAAGATGAAGCCGTTGCCGAGTTCAAACGCATGCAGACAAATCATGCAGATTTTAGTCTAAAAAAGTGGTTTACCCGCGAAGATTTTATGGATTATGGATATATTCTTGCAGAAGAGTTAGTTATACGCGGTGAATACTACGATGCTATAGTTCTGCTGGAAGATATTATAAAAATGGAATATTCCTACGAATACTTCTATATTTTCTTCCCGGAAGTAATGGAATTTACCCTGAATATCCTCAAAAAAAATATTGATGGAGTTATTTCCGATGAACTTGCCCTTGATACCTACGAAAGAGCACTAGAATTAGGTTTTGGTAAGTCCGCAGATTCCTTCTTCTTAAAAAAGATGAGCGAAGAATATAGTCGTCTTGGAGATTATGAAACTGCTCAAATCTGCTTAAAGGAATCTCAGAAATTAGCCTGATAAAGAACAAAGTTTTCTTGTTATACAAAACTAACTAAATCTATGGAATAAAATCGCATAAAGTGGTATTTTTCTTGCAAGAGGTGAAAGATGATTCATTTAAAGACTGAAGAACAGATTGACGGAATTAGAAAGGCATGCCACCTCACTGCTGACATGTTTAATGAGCTTATCCCAAAAATTCATGCAGGCATGAGTACAAAAGAAATTGATAAAATGTTTACAGATTATATTCTTGGACATGGTGGAAAGCCTGCCTGGTGGAAAGAAGATTATCCTGGAGCCGTATGTATCAGCGTAAATGAAGAAGTTATTCATGGTCTTCCTTCAAAGAAAAAGATTATTAAGGAAGGTGATCTTGTAAGCCTTGATGTTGGAATTGATCTTGATGGATATATAAGCGATACAACACACTCTATTTTAATTGGAAAAGTAGATCCAAAAGTTAAGAAACTTCAGGAAGTTACAGCAGAATGTCTTAAAGCTGGAATTGCTGCCTGCGTGGTAGGAAACCGTATTTCAGATGTTGCAAATGCTGTATACGAAATCGCTTCAAAACATGGTTATGGAGTAGTTTATGACTATTGCGGTCATGGAGTTGGACTTGAAGTTCACGAAGATCCAAGTGTTCCAAACTGTCCATTCCGTGGAGCAAATCCAAGAATTAAAGCAGGTATGGTACTTGCCATAGAACCAATGATTAATATTGGAACTGCCGATGTAGAAACTCTTGACGATGGCTGGACCGTAGTAACTTGTGATGGTTCTGTAAGTTGCCACGAAGAGCATACAGTTGCAGTTTTTGAAGATCATACAGAAGTTCTTACAGATCTTGATTACAATGGTCAGTCAGTTCTTAAAAAGAAATAATTTCAAATAAAAATTTTTGTTACCTTTTTTCATCTCCATAGTTATATTTTAAAACGAGGAAACGAAATAATTATAGGAGATATTGAAATGAAAAAACTTACAAAGATTTTTACAGGGCTTGCAATTCTTTTTGCTGCAAGCTCTTCATTGTTTGCACAGTCTGCAAAAAGAACTCCAATTTCGTCTACAGAAATCAACATCATTCAGTCATTGCAGAATTCCTTCCGTTCTATAAGCGAAAATATGTTGCCTGCTGTAGTAGAAGTTGATGTTTCAGAAACAAAAACTTATATAGATCCATTTGGTGGATTTAGTAGCCCATGGGAGTACTTTTTTGGTTCTCCAAAATCAGAAGATGAAAAGAAGAATAACCAGAAAGAGTACGAATCAAAGGGGCTTGGTTCAGGTGTAATTGTTCGTAAAACAGGAAATACCTTCTATGTACTTACAAATAATCACGTTGCAGGAAAAGCTACAAAAATTTCCATTAAATTAAATGATTCACGTGAATTTGAAGGTAAATTAGTTGGTGCCGATGAACGCCTTGATATAGCTCTTGTTTCTTTTGAAGCAAAAGATGATTCAATTCCAGTTGCAAAACTTGGAGATTCAGATGCCGTTCAGCCTGGTGATATTTGTCTTGCATTTGGTGCACCTCTTGGTTACAGCCAGTCAGTTACACAGGGTATTGTTTCTGCAGTAGGTCGTTCAGAAACTCAAATGTCTGCAGTTAGTGATTACATCCAGACAGATGCCGCAATCAATCAGGGAAACTCTGGTGGTCCACTTGTAAATATTTATGGAGAAGTAATTGGTATTAATACATGGATTGCTTCTTCATCAGGTGGTTCAGTTGGCTTAGGTTTTGCAATCCCAATCAACAATATTAAAAATGCAATTGATTCCTTTATCAAGAGTGGTAAAGTTACTTACGGTTGGGTTGGAGTTTCTTTGGCAGATATTTCTGCAGATTATAAGAAAGATCTTGGTGTAGAAAATATGGAAGGTGCATTTGCCGCAGAAGTATTTACAAACTCTCCTGCTTTCAAAGGCGGCCTGAAACCTGGTGATTTTATTGTTGAACTGAATGGTAAAAAAGTAAAATCAACAAATCAGCTTGTACGCGAAGTAGGAAGTCTTACAGCCGGTACTACTGCCAAGTTCGGTGTAATTCGTGGTGGAAAACGTATTTCAGACCTTGTTATAAAAGTTGAAGAGCGTGGAACTGCAACAGAAATTGGTAATTCTAAAGTATGGCCAGGCTTTATTGCTCAGCCTCTTACAGATGAAGCACGCAAGCAGCTTTCAATTGATGACAAGAGAGTTCAGGGTGTTGTAATTACAAGTGTCGAAGAAAAATCTCCAGCTGCTAGTTTGCGTCTCCAGAATGGTGATGTAATTACTGCTGTAAATGGTAAAGAGGTAAAAAATCTTGCCGAATTCTACAGTGAACTTGCAAATGCCGAAAAGTCAGTAAACTTCGATGTTTATACAAATGGAGGAACTATTACTACTGGTACATACCGTTTCTAGTTCTTTATCACACTAGTAAAACTAAAATAAAGAATTTTGTATGAGAATAAAAGAGTGTTATAATAATAGTCTATGAAAAAACTATTATTAGGCACTCTTTTATTTTTGTGTGCTACATTTTCTGTTTTTTCGCAGGCAGTTCCAAGTCTTCCTGTGGACCAAACTTTTCTAGCTGATTATGTAAGTAAAACTTGGACAACAGAAGATGGTCTTCCTGGAATGTCGATTACAACAGTTCTCCAGGATCAAAAGGGATATATTTGGATTGGTACCTATGATGGGTTGGTGCGTTTTGATGGTGTTGAATTTATAACCTATAGCCGTAGTACAGATGTCCGTTTCGATTTTGCGTCAGCCCGTTCTCTTTTTCAGGCTAAGGATGGAACTCTGTGGGTTGGTCATAATGATGAAGGTGTAACTGCTATAAATTCAGATGGCCAGATTCGTAAGTTTACTATGGATAATGGTCTTCCAAATAATAAGATAAATACTATAAATGAAGACCTCAATCACAACATCTGGATTGGTACTTCTTCCGGCGTTTGCTATATAACTCCTGAATTTGAAATCAAAATTCCAGACGGTTTGAAGGAACTTGATCAGGAAAAAATTCTTGTAAACATGATTTATTGTGATTTAGCAGGACGTATCTGGATTTGTACAGGTCTTGAGAATGATCTTTTTGTTTACGAAAATAACCGTATTGAACGTTTTACAGGCATTCATAAAATTAAAAATCCTGCTGTAAGAACTATTATGCAGGATGATACTGGTGCTTTCTGGTTTGGAGTTGATACTCATTATGTGGTCCTTTTAAGAAATGCCGAAGAAACTGTTTTTGATATAGCTCATGATCATCATAAAGGTACAGCGGTAAGCAGCATCATTCAGGATAAAAAAGGAAATATCTGGGTTGGTTCAGATTATGGAATTACAATCCTTCATAATGGAACTTGTTCTTATTTTGATAAGCGTAACGGTCTTTCTGATGATATTATTTCTCAAATTATAGAAGATAAAGAGGGTAGTATTTGGATTGCACTCAACCGTGGTGGCTTACAGAAAGTTAGTCACAGTAAGTTTGCAACGGTTTCTATGGATACAAGTGTAAATGCAATTTGTGAAGATACTCAGAGACAACTTACCTGGCTTGCTACGGATAATGGAGTTGCCTGTTATAAAAACAGTCTCTTTGTAGAAAATGAAATGACTGAACTTACAAAGGGACGTCGCATTCGTCATATTGAAAAAACAAAAGATAATGAAATTCTTGTCTGTTCTTATGCAGATCCTCCTTTTATCACATATTCTCCAGAAGGTCAGATAAAGACCTGGAAGGTGAGTGATGGAATTTCTGCAAAATGCCGTGTTGCCATAAAAACAACTTCTGGTGACTATTATGTTGGAACTACTTCCGGTTTGAGTATTATCCACCACGAAGATGGTCATATTTCAACCCTTACTCGTGATGATGGTTTTGAAAATCATTATATCATGTGGCTTTATGAAGATTCTAAAAATCAGATTTGGGTAGGAACTAACGGTGGTGGTGTTCATGTTCTAAAAGATGAAAAAATCATAAAGCATTATTCAACAAATAAAAGTGAGGGTGGTCTTGCTGGAAATGTAATTTTTAAGATTCTGGAAAATAATAACAACATTTGGATAGGAACAGGAACAGGTCTTTCAAAATATATAGAAGAAACAGATTCTTTTGCAAATATTACTTCACGTAACGGAATTGGTACCGACAGTGTATTCCAGATGATTTGCGATTATACACAGACTGTCTGGATGACAACAAACAAGGGTGTTTTCTCGGCTCCTTATCAGGAAATGGAAGAAGTTGTAGAAGGAAAGCGAGAAAAACTTAATGTAAAATATTATGGTACTTCTGACGGACTTATAACCAGTGGGGTTACATCAACTTCACTTTCTGCTAAAGATTCTTTGGGACGTGTCTGGTTTACTCTGGTAGACGGATTTGCCATTTATGATCCTGTAAAAGGCGGAAAAAAACAAGCATCTCCGCCAGCCTTATTCCAGCAGTACAGAATTGATGATGAAATATTTGATTGCAATGAGAATGAAATTGTTGTTGAACCTGGAGCACAACGTCTTTCCATTAAATTTACAGCTCTCAGTTATATTTCTTCTGAAAATATTCAGTTCCGATATATGCTCGAAGGTTTTGAAAATAAATATTCCGACTGGACTACATCACGTATAGCATCTTACACAAACCTTAAGCCTGGTACTTATAATTTTGTTGTAATGACAAAAAATGCAGATGGTGTTGTCAGTGGAGCTTCTGGTATAAAAATTGTCAAATTACCTTATGTATGGCAGAATTTATGGTTTATGCTTCTGACAATCATTCTTATCGTAATTGTTTCTGTTCTGCTTGTTAGTTTTGGAATTAAACTCAGAATTAAAAAGATTGAATCAAAGACAGAGGATGAAAGAAAATTCAATAAAGCTATTATTGGAGCTTTTGCAAACTGTGTTGATGGTAAAGATACTTACACAAACGGTCATTCTCAGCGTGTTGCAAAATATACAAGAATGCTTGCCGCTAAACTTGGAGAAAGTCCTGAAACTGTAGATAAGTTCTACAATATTGCACTTTTGCATGATATTGGAAAAATTGGAATCCCTGACGCAATCCTCCAGAAACCAGGAAGACTAACTGACGAAGAATTTGCCATTATGAAAAGTCATGCTCACCGCGGTTATGTAATTCTTAAAGATGTGCAGATTCAGGAAGATCTTGCCGCTGGTGCCCACTATCATCATGAACGTTTTGATGGCAAAGGCTATCCAGATGGACTTGCCGGTGAAAATATTCCATGGGTTGCACGAATTATTGCTGTAGCAGATACCTTTGATGCCATGAGTTCAACCAGGCCTTACCGAAACAAACTGCCTGAAGATTTTATTATAAATGAAATCAAAAAATGTGCAGGCACTCAGTTTGACCCAAAGGTTGTAGAAAAGTTCATGGAGTTGTATAACGAAGGTGCTTTTACAGATGTATTTTCTAAGTCCTGACTTTTTGATATAATCGCTCTATGTATCGTTTATATGTAGAGCGACGTGAGGGCTTTGAAAATGAAGCTCGCCGTTATTTATCAGAAATCAACAGTTTTTTGGGAATTGCTGGTGTAAAAGCAGTTCGTTATTTCAACCGCTACGACATTGAAAATGTAAGTGATGAAGTTGCAAAAATTGCTGCAACCCGCATTTTCTCTGAGCCTCAGAGTGATTTTGTATTTACAGAAAAACTCCCTGAACACAGCGGAAAAGAAATTATCTGGGAATTTCTTCCAGGCCAGTACGATCAGCGTGCCGATTCTGCAGAACAGTGTCTTTCACTTTTGCGTGCAGGTCTTAAAGATGTAAAAACTCTTACTGCCGCACCTCTTGTACGTTGTGCTAAAATCGTAATTCTTGAAGGCGATGTTTCAGACGAAGAAATCAAAAAGATTCAGAATTATCTTATTAACCCTGTTGATTCACGTCTTACTGATGATACAAAACCAGAAACTTTGAAAATGCATTCTGAAGAGCCAGCTGATATTCCAGTTGTTGATGGATTTATCAAAATGGACGACCAGGCCCTCGAAGCATACCGCAATAAAATGGGTCTTGCTATGGACTTTGCCGATATCAAATTCCTTCAGGACTACTTCAAAGGTGAAGGTCGTGACCCTGTTGAAACAGAAATCCGTGTTCTTGATACATACTGGTCAGACCACTGCCGTCACACTACATTCTTAACAGAATTAAAAGATATTAAGATTGAAGACGGTCCTTACGCAGAACTCTTTAAAAAATCTCTTGAAAACTATAACAACATGCGTACAGATTTGTATGCAGGCCGTAAAGATAAACCTGTTTGTCTTATGGATATGGCTGTAATTGGAATGAAGTATCTTAAAAAGCATGGAAAGCTTGAAGATATGGAAGTTTCAGAAGAAAATAACGCATGTTCAGTTTATATAGATGTACATTACACCGCAGATGAAAATGGAAAACCACTTTCTGCAGATGATCCAAAAGCCACAGAACGCTGGCTCATGATGTTTAAGAACGAAACTCACAATCATCCTACAGAAATTGAACCATTTGGTGGAGCTGCAACTTGTCTTGGTGGAGCTATTCGTGACCCACTTTCAGGTCGTTCATGGGTTTACCAGTCTATGCGTATTACTGGTGCTGCAGATCCAACAGTTTCTCTTAAAGATACAATGAAGGGTAAACTCCCTCAGCTTAAGATTGTTCGTGAAGCTGCTCAGGGTTTTTCTTCTTACGGAAACCAGATTGGTCTTACAACTGGTCAGGTAGAAGAAATCTATCACCCTGGCTATGTTGCAAAACGTATGGAACTTGGTGCAGTAATTGCAGCCGCTCCTCTTGATACTGTTATTCGTGAACGCCCAGAAACTGGTGATATCATCATTCTTCTTGGTGGTGGTACAGGTCGTGACGGTATTGGTGGTGCAACTGGTTCTTCTAAAGTTCACACAGTAAAATCAGTTACAACTGCTGCTGCCGAAGTTCAGAAGGGTAATGCCGTAGAAGAGCGTAAGATTCAGCGTCTCTTCCGTAACAAAGAAGTAAGTTTAATGATTCGCCGCTGTAACGACTTTGGTGCAGGTGGAGTTTCTGTTGCTATTGGAGAACTTGCTCCTGGTCTTGAAATCGATTTGGACAAGGTTCCAAAGAAGTACGAAGGTTTGAACGGAACTGAACTTGCAATTTCTGAAAGCCAGGAACGTATGGCTGTAGTTGTACGCAAGGCTGATGTAGATAAGTTTATCGCCGCTGCTCAGAAAGAAAACTTAAACGCAGTAGTTGTTGCAACTGTTACAGATACAAACCGTCTTGTTATGAAATGGCGTGGAAAAACTATTGTAGATATTGGACGTGAATTCCTTGATGCTGCTGGTGCTCACCACGAAGCAAATGCTCTTATTGAGCAGCCAGCTGCCCCAGAAAAATCGCCACTTCTCAATCCTCTTGATTCTGTTGCAGCAGAACTTAATAAACCAGTTAAATGCGAAGGCTGTGTAAAAAATCATCTTACAGATGCATGGCTTGCAAATATGAATGATCTGGCATGTTGTTCTCAGCGTGGACTTGGTGAACGTTTTGATGGTTCAATCGGTTCAGGAACAGTCCTCTTCCCATATGGTGGAAAATATCAGAACACTCCAGAAGCAGCTATGTCTGCAAAAATCCCTGTTGTTACACCTCGCGAGACTTCAACTGTTTCTATGATGTCTTACGGTTTCGACCCTCGCGTTGGACAGTGGTCTCCATGGCATGGAGCAAAAACAGCAGTCCTTTCTTCACTTGCAAAAATAACTTGTATTGGTGGAAAGGCCCGCACAAGCCGTCTTTCATTCCAGGAATTCTTTGGTCGTGCTACAACAGAAAAACGCTGGGGATATCCAACTGCAGCCCTTTTAGGTTCAGTAGATGCTCAGATTGAATCAGGATGTGCTTCAATTGGTGGAAAAGACTCAATGTCTGGAACTTTCGAAAATATTGATGTTCCACACACTCTTGTAAGTTTTGCTGTAACTCACGATGAAGCAAAGAATGTTGTAAGCGGTTCATTCAAAGCTGCCGGCAACAATATCTATATGGTTTCAGTTCCATATTCAGAAGTTCTTGCTCCAGATTTTGATACCTTCCTTGCAAACTCAGATGTAATTTATGATTTGAATCTGTCTGGAAAGATTTCTGCAATGTATCCGGTTGGACCTGGTGGAATTGCCGAAGCTGTAACAAAAATGGCAATGGGAAATATGATTGGTGCAGAACTTTCTACATCTTCTGTAAAAGAGCTTTTCCTCCCAACATACGGAAACATCATCATTGAAACAAAAGAAAATCTTGAAAATGCCGGATTTAAGGCAGGAACTCTTGTAAAACTTGGTAAAACAATTGATGAAAGAAATATTAAAGTTCTCAATGCAAAACTTGGCGATGTAGTTAACTCTTGTGTAACAATCAGCCTTGAAGATGCCTTGAAGACTTGGGAAGATAAACTTAAGGATGTATTCCCACCTGTAAGTGGTGCTCCTTTACAGCCAGAACTTCCTGAATGGGCAAAAACAGAACATAAATCCCTCAGCGATTTGAAAAAAGCTCCTGCCTTTGTAGAAGCAAAATCACATCCAAAAGTATTAATTCCAGTATTCCCTGGAACAAACTGTGAATTTGATATGGCACGTGCTTTCAATCTTGCTGGTGCTGATACAAAGATTCTGGTTTTGAGAAATAAAAATCCTGATATGCTTAAAGAAAGTCTTTCAGAACTCGAAAAAGAACTTAAGGATGCTCAGATTCTTGCTCTTGCTGGTGGATTCTCTGCAGGTGATGAACCAGATGGTTCTGCAAAATTCATTGCAAACGTTTTGAAGGCTGGAAACATCAGTGATGAAGTAATGAACCTTCTTAAGAAACGTAATGGTCTTGTACTTGGTATTTGTAATGGTTTCCAGGCACTTGTTAAGACAGGTCTTGCAGTATACGGCGAAATCCGTGATATGGAAAGTGATATGCCAACTTTAACTTACAACAGAATTGGTCGTCATATTTCACGTATCGTAAGAACAAGAATTGTATCTGCCGCTTCTCCTTGGGCCCTTCACCCAAGCGTTGTAGACGGTCGCAATCACTTAATTGCAATCTCTCACGGAGAAGGTCGTTTTGTAGTAGATCCTGTTACTGCTGAAAAACTCTTTAAGAATGGACAGGTATTCAGTCAGTACGTTGATGAATTTGGTAAGCCTGCAATTGCTGAACCTGACAATCCAAACGGTTCTGCTTTTGCAATCGAAGGTATTACAAGCCCAGATGGTCATGTTCTTGGTAAAATGGGACACAATGAACGTGGAGTTGGAATGGAATTGAACGGTGCAAGCCTGGATCTTTTCAAGAACGTTGGAGGAAATCCTCTGGTAAATCCAAACGAATCAACCTGTGAAAACATTTTTGCAGCTGGTGTTTCTTACTTTACAAAATAAATGTGGTCGAAGTTTAGGAGTTATTTAATGAGCAAGAAATTTATTGCCGCTTTGCTGATTCTTTTTGCACTTAGTCTTTTTATCTCTTGTGGTAAGGCTAAAAATGATGAATATGGTTGCTTTCAAACAATGGATCAGGCTTTGAAAAATGCCCAGAAAAATAATCAAGAAGTGCTTGTTATAGTAACAATGCAGGGTGATGATGATCTGAGCCAGTCTTTTGTAAGTGACATTCTTTCTACAAAAGAATTTAAGAATGAAATTCTTCCATCCTATTCAGTTATGCTTATGGATTTTTCACAATCCAGCTACAAGAAGACAGTTGTAAATGAAACAGATTCCAAGGCCGCAAAAAAAGCAGCAGAAGAATATGCAAAAATTGTTCAGGATAACTCCAAAACTGCAAGTCTTTTAAATGTAAGCAAAACTCCTTCTCTTTATCTTCTTACAAAAGAAAATTACTTTATCACAGAAGTACCATATACAGATGAAGTAAAAACTTTTGAAGACTTTAAAAAGAACTTGGATGCTCAGTCTTCATTAGTAAGTCAGATGAAGGAGTTTATAGCTGCCATTCAAAAGGGGTCTAAGCAGGAAAAACTGGCTGCAATTGATAATCTTTACGAAAATACAGAAATAACTTATCGTGTTTTCCTGGCTGATTTAATCGATAAGTATGTAGAAATGGATAAAGATAACGAAAGCGGCCTTTTAAGTAAGTACCTTTTTGCTCAGGCTGATGCAAAGGCCTCTAATCTTTATATGTCTGGTGATTTACTTGGAGCTACAAAGTCTTATGTAGACCTTTGTTCAAATCAAAATCTTGAAGCAGATTATAAACAGCAGGCCTACTACATGGCAGCTTATATTATGTCAATGTCAGGTTCATCAGATTATGCTACAATTCTTGATTATCTGAATCTTTCAATTCAGGCAAATCCAGAGAGTGAAAGTGTTGACTCAATTAATAAAGTAATTGAATATCTTAAGTCCATGATTAGTCAAATGGAAGCCGAAAAGCAGGACTTAGATTCTTCATCCCTGGATACAACAATAGGAGTAGAATAATAGAACAATGGACGACTTGCCCTCGTTTATATTAATCATAATTATTGTAGCCTTAATCATTCTTTCTATGTTATTTTCCATTGCGGAAAGTTCTTTTCTGGGAATGAACCGATTAAGGCTTAGAATCCTAAGAAAAAATAAAGATAAACGTGCTCTTAAGGTGGGAAAATTACTAGACCGAAAAGAGTACCTTATCAATACACTTTTAATTTCTAATGAAATAGTAAATATTGCACTTTCATCCCTGCTGACTTCTCTTGCACTTGAAGCATTTGGCCAAAAGGGAGTGGGAATTGCAACTTTTGCCGCTACAATCCTTCTGCTCATTTTTGGAGAAATTACGCCAAAAACAATTTCGACCTCCTGCCCTGATAAAATAGCCTATGCTTTATCACCCTTTGTGCAGATTGTCGTTTTTATAATGAGGCCAATTGTAAGCATTGTAACTTTTTTTGCCTCATGTGTTCTAAGACTATTTGGAATAAAAACAAAAGCAAAAAAACAGTCTTACACAGAAGAAGATATTAAAACTTTTTTTGAAGTAAGTTCTGAGCACGGTATTATTGATGAAGGCGAAAACCGCATGATGAGTCAGGTATTCAAGTTTTCCGATCTTGAAGCCCAGGATATTATGGTTCCTAGAACAAAAATAAAAGCTGTAAAAGATGATGCAACCTACCGTGATATAGTCGAACTTTCGCAACGCTTAGGCTATACACGATTTCCAGTTTTTCATGAATCAATAGATGATATAGTTGGAATAATTTATTTAAAGGATATGCTGGCCTATCGCGATTGCCAGAACGATTTTTCCATAAAAAAAGTTATGAGGCCTCCGCTCTTTATCCTTGGAACTAAAAAAATGACTTCGGTTCAGGAGCTTCTTTTTGACAACCATCAGTCTATGGCCATAGTTGTAGATGAATATTCGGGAACAGACGGGGTTGTTACCGAAAAGGATATTTCCCGCGAAATTTTTGCTTTGCCTGGAGATAATACCCTTCGAGGTAAGGTTTTTGATTTTGATGAAGTAGAAAATAAAAATGATTTTGAAATAAACGGTTCGGTTCTTTTACGAGATTTACAGGAAGATTTGCGTATAGAACTTGTTTCAAATATAAACGAAACAATAGGAGGCTGGTTCTCCGAGCAAATAGACCGAATGCCACAAAAGGGTGATGTAGTTGAATATCAGTCTTGGCGTTTTAAAGTCGTAAAAATTCAATCACATCGAATAGAAAGAATGCGAATTCAAAAGATTCTGAGAGCAGAAGATTCTCTTCCTTCATCACGCAAAGAAGCAAATTTCCAGGAGGCTTCAAATGACTAATATTCTGACATTAATCCTCCTTTTTATTCTTGTTGCCTGTGTAGGATTTTTTAGCTCTTCCGAAACCGCCTATTTATCTTTGCAAAAATTAAAAGTACGTCGAATGCTGGAAGAAGGACGAAAACATGCAAAAACTGTAGCCAGACTAAAGTCCAATATGGAAAATCTTCTGACAGTCGTCCTGGTTGGAACAAACTTTTTGAATTCTTTTGCATCAGCCCTTGCAACTGCCCTTGCTATAGAAATTTTTGGAAGCAAGGGAGCTGCCATCGCACCAATTGTGGCATCCTTTTTTATGTCAACTTTTGGTCAAATTATTCCAAAAACAGCTGCAGGTCTGTATCCAGAAAAATTTGCCCTTTCTTCATCACTGCCGCTCTTATGGCTGGAAAAAATCTTTTATCCAATTGTGTGGGTGTTTTCAAAATTTTCCCATGTGGCCGTTGTTCTTGTAGAAAAAATCATAAAACCAACGGGCACCATCGTTACAGAAGAAGAACTTAAAACTCTTATAGATGTAGGTTCAAACGAAGGTACAATCGAAAAGGACGAATCATATTTATTAAACAAAATTATTAAGTTTAATGACCTTAAGATAAATGATGTAATGAAGCATCGTTCCCTGGTAAGTATGATTAATCAGAATGCCAGCTACCAGGAAGTAAAAGAAGAATTCCAGCGTTCAGGCTTTTCAACACTGACCGTTTATTCCGGAAGTCGCGAAAATGTTGTGGGCGTTCTAAACTATAAAAAACTATTGTTTGGAATTGAAGAAACAAATCTGGGGCCCGGTTATGCCGCCCGACATATGGCAGAAGTACTTTATATTCCTGGAACCCTCACTGTTTTTGAAGTTCTGCAAAAATTCCGTTACGATGAACATAAATTTGCTGTAGTTTTGGACGAGCAGGGCCAGACTGACGGAATTATAACCATGGAAGATATTATGAAGGTCGTTTTTGGTCATATGAGCGATGAAAATACATATGATGATAAAGCCCCTGAAGATAAAGTTCAGCTGATTTCTTTAAATACATTTATAGTTCCTGGAGATATGAAACTTGATGATGTAAACGAAATTCTAGGCCTAAAACTCGAATCAGACGAAATGAATACAATTGGTGGTTGGCTTTTAGAAGAATTCGGTTATCTTCCAAATGCCGGAAACGTATTGATAAAGGATAAAAATATTTACACCGCAGAAGAAGTTGAACAGCGTAGAATTTCAAGTGTAAGAATTAAAAAGTCCACCTAAGACCAACTTTTAAGTTCCAGTATTGGCCTGCACATGCAGATGTTGTAGAAGTTCTTCTTTTACTTCTCATGTTTTTTGAAGAACTTTTATATGTAACTCCATAAATATCTTTTTGAACCAGAAAGTCCAGACTTGTGTCTATGAATAAAGAAGACCAGATATTGCATTCAATTGCAGCTCCAAAACGCCATTCCTTAAAAAATCCCTGCATAATATCATTGTAAAAAGTACCGGATGTACCACTTGAATTAGAATGATGGAAGTCCAGGGATTCAACTAAGGTATAAGGTGATATAGAAGCATAAGTTAATACGTTAATTCTGTTCAAAATTGAATAAGCTAAGGAAAGTCCTAAATAAATTGAAAAAGTGTTTCTGTCGTAATCAATGCCATATAAAGAACCTTTAGCATAAAAAATAGCATTTTCGTCTGTATATGGAACATGCAGGGAAGAGCCGTACCATCCAAATCCGTTGTTTGCAGAAAATTTAATTGCGTGATATTCAGCTCCAATATAAGGTCTGGTTAGAATATTAAAGATAATAGGAATGTTACCCTGTATCTTTACATTCATAAAAGTAGATGAATTGACAGAGTTTTCACTAATTGATTTATCTGTGTTCATAAGTGGGTCTGAATAATAATATAAATTATCCTTAACCGTATAATCCTGCCAGTCATAATCAATCATAAGACCAGAACTTTTTTTGATACTACTTGTAATTTCTGCTTCAATATTAAAATACTTCCAGTCAAGGCTTGCACGACCACCAAGGTAAGATAATTGTGTAAGATTCCAGTCCAATTCACTCATTTTTACTATGGTATTAGAACTTGAGTCGTAAGCCATTACGTATTCATACAGTGTACCGTTTTGAAGAAAATAAACTGGCTCAATAGAAACGTTAAAATCATAAATTTGAGCCCCAAGTGATAAAGTAGACAATAAAAGAAGGAAAGAAAAAAATAGTTTCTTCATATCATTAATTTTCGGCATAATTTTATTCATTAAGAGGATTTACACCAAAAATTTTTTCTAACTGCTTTCTGGTTGCATCCATATCTTTCGGATAATCTGCCGTAAAAGAAACTTTTTGGCCACTTACAGGGTGGTTCAACTCAATTTTGTAGGCATGAAGTGCAAGACGGCTCAGTAAAGGTCTTTCTTCATATTCATCACCATTCCACTTCTTTTTAATTTCACTTAAACGAACAGGTTTCTGGTTTCCGCTGTACAAAGGATCACAAACAATAGAAAGACCATTTGCCGCAAGATGCACACGAATCTGATGGGTACGTCCAGTTTTTGGATGACATTCAATCCAGGAGTAGGGACCGCAGTTTCCAATCAAATGAAAGTCAGTTTCAGAAGGTTTTCCATATTTGTTGCTTACAACTGTTCTGTGGCGGGCATCTCCATCCGGCTGAAGTTTCAAATCTACATGCAAATCTTCCCACATAGGATGTCCATACACCAGTGCATGGTAAGTCTTAGAAACCTGTCTGTTTTCAAACTGCATAGAAAGATTTCTCTGGGCTTCAGGAGTTCTGGCATAAATAATTAAACCAGATGTGTCTTTATCAATTCTGTGAACTGCGTAAAGTTTTCCAAATTCCTTCTCCGCCAAAAGATCCAGTCTTGGAGCGTCAGGATTGTATCGGTCTGCAGCAATTAAAATTCCGCTGCGTTTATTTAAAACAACAATGCTGTCATCAGAAAAGACAACTTTATAATCTAAGTTTTTATTAGCCATATCACGCTATTTTATCAAAAAGTTGTCCTTTCTTCTACATTATCATTTTTTGCTTTTTATCTTGTGCCTTCTCTTGAACCGTTGTTCGAAACAGAACCAACACTGCTTACGTAAGATGATGTAGTAAAGCTGCTTCCCGCACTGCCAGTAGAATTCAGGCTTATAGAATCATAATACATGCCGTTGAAGGAACTTCCGCTTGCAGAAACTCCGTTCCTTACTGTGTAAGTGCTGTTTCCATTTAATGCTGGTGTAGAAATGATTATGCTCGAAAATGATGATGGAATTGTGTAGGCAAACACTGCGTTTCCAGAGGAATCGCAAATGGCAAAAGTTTGATTTGCCGTAAAGGCAGAAGAAGAACCTTCTATACAATACTGAGTGCAGTAATCTTCTGTGAGTGGTGAATAATTGTTTGTTCCAATTCCAACAACATATCCTCCTGTAATGGCAAACAGATTCGAATCGCAGTCAAAAGCACATTCAGGAGTTGAAGTTCCTCTTGCAACAATATATCCGCCTGCAATTTCAATTCCGCCAGTTCCGTTTGCATCAATTGCATCATTCTTACTGCTGTATGCATAAATCTTTCCACCCGCAATTTTGATTGCCCCACCGGCGTTTATAGCATCGTCTGTAGTTGTTAAAGAAAGATTTCCATTGTTTATTAAAATATTTGCCTTTGCTTCAATACCTTCTGGAGAACAGCTTGCTCCCGAAGCATATTCGTAAGGAGTTCCTGTAGTGGTGATATTAATAGTTCCTCCGTTTATAGTCACAAAAGGATTAGGAACACTATAAGTTGTTGATGAAAGCAAATTGTCCAGCAGCAAAGAAGTGTTAACATCATCATCTGTATAAGAGCCGATGCAAGTTTCTGAAGATTTCCAGTGGGCCGTAATTCCCTTTGCCACCGTAGTAATATTCAAAGTTCCCCCGTTAATTACAATAAATCCTGCACCCTTGTTGTAATAAACTGTGGAATCATCACTATCTGCATCTTCTCCATCAACTCGAATTCCTGCGCTTTCATCATCAGTTACATTTCCGTTTCCATTAAGGGTGATAGAGCCTGCGTCAACAAAAGCGGCCGAAACCGTTCTGATACAATCGCGGCCATAATTTCCAACAGTAACGTTCAGAGTGATATCAGCAATTCGTACATAATCTCTTGCATAAATTCCGTGTTTGTAACCAGCATTTACTACAGTAAGACTTCCTCCAGTGGTGGAAGAACTTTCGCCGGTAAAAATCAAAGCTCCTTTTGTATAAAGAGAACCTTTTTTAGAATCATACATTGTATCAGTCTGATTAAGCAGGCGGGAATCTGTAAGGGTAGAATTTGTTCCGGCTGGTACTACAATAAATGTTCTGAGAGGGGAGGTGAATCGTAAAGCAGGTCCAGCACTGGTTGAAGTGATATTCAGATTGTTCAGAACCACTGCGGCATCAGCATTTTTATTTTTAATAGTTAAAGTTCCGCTGATTGTCCCAGAAAGTACATATTTAATCTTACTGCTTCCTTTATATTGAATTGTAAAACCTTCTGCACTTTCATCATCTTCAGAATTTGCAGTGAGTGATATTGTCACGGCCTTTCCACCAACACTTCCAATTTCTGCACTATCAGAGGTAGCCGTTACTGTAGAAGAGCCGGAAATATAAGCAGAGGCAGAACTTCCATTAAAAGTGATTGTAACAGTCTGGTCAGCTGTAAAATTTTCATACAAATCATCATTTACATTTCCGGTAATATTCTGACCTGTAAAATCAGCCTGAGTCGTGTTTGTTGTAGTGGGATTTGTTCTGCTTGAACTTGTGGTGGTGGAAGAAAATCCCGTAAGATTCGAGCATGAAAAAAGAACAAAACTACTAATTATTAAAATGGTGGTTGTCAAAAAGAAAAATTTGTTTTCAGTCATAATCTGATCCTTCTTATATAGTTTATAAAATAATAAGTCAGATTCTTATATAAGGTTTCATATATAACAAAGTTGTTAAAGAAATAACAAAATATTTATATATACATTATGGTGGAAAATTAGCTTAAAAATGAAGATAAAGATAATGTATCTTTCTATAATATACAATTTATTAACCAGTTTTTTAAGGTTTAATTCGGGTAAACATTTTCTAAAAAATAAGGTTACAAAAAAAGTTAAAAAAAACTTGACGGCGTGACTAACGCATGTTAACATAAAATAAAAAAAGTGATTTCACGTTAAAAGTCGTTGACTTGTGAGGTCTGTAAAAAAAAAGGAGGATTTTTTCATATGAAAAAAATCGTAATGGGAGCTGCTGCATTGCTTTGTGCAGCCTCTATGTTTGCAGTAGACTTTGCTGCAACAGTAAAAATGGCAGGCGATATCGCTGGTGGAGCTGTAACAGAAGGTACTGATACAACTTATATTTGGAAATTAAACTCTAACGATCAGAAAGATGCTGATGCATTGAAACTTTCTGTAAGTGGAGATCAGGCTGGTGCTAGCTTCCAGTTCTGGTATAAGTATACTGCTGGTGCTGCTCCAGAAGCTAAAACAACAGCTACAACAACACTTAAAGATTCAGCTTATACTACAACAGCTACAACATCTGTCACAACAAACTCTATGCTCCAGGCTCGTTCAACATCTATTTGGGTAAAACCAATTGATCAGTTGAAGATCACTCTTGGTGATGTTTCTTGTGGTATTTTCGGTGAAAAACTTCACTGGTGGAAAGATCCATGTGGTAATGACTATGCATCTGCTAGCTCTTGGGATCATGGATATTCTTCTTACGCAACTGTAGAAGGTGCTGGTATTGCTGCTGAATTAACTCCAATTGATGGACTTACAGTAGTTGCTGGTATCGCTGCAGGATGTGATACAAACTTTATTTCTTTTGTAGAAAATGTTTCAACAGTAGCTGTTAAAGCATATGGTGTATCTGCTGCATACAATCTCTCAAGTGTTGCAGATCTTCCAGTAACAATTGGTGTATCTTGGCGCGATGAAGGTACTGACGCTATTAAGATTTTGGCTATCGGTGCTGATTATGGTAACGCATTTGCAGAAGGATTCTACGGTATGCTCAATGCTCGTATGTTCTTCAGCCAGAAAGTTGGTTCAGCAACTGTTTCTGCATCTGGAAAAGATTATAAGATGACAGGTATCGCATTCGATAACTTCTTCCGCTTCAAGACAGGTGCTATGACAATCGACTTGCGTGCTCCAATCGTTCTTCGTGGTCTCGCTGGTCAGACAGTTAATGCTGCTGGTGTAGCAACAGCTCTTAACCCAACAAACGATCCATCATATATGTACTTGTCAGCTAAGTTCTCTTATGCTCTTGACGGTCTTACAATCTATGTTGGAGCTGGTTCTGACTATGACGATAACCTTAATGGATGGGTATTCAACAGTACTTTCGGTGATAACTTCAATCTTACAATTCACCCAGGTGTAACATTCAATGTTGGTGCATGTGCATTCGATATTGGTGCTCGTTTCGACATCAAAGATGCAGTTGCTTCTACAACAAATGCTAATGTTAAATATCACCCATTTGCATGGTCAATTCCATTCACTGCTACAATCGGTTTCTAATCTAAGTTAGGACTTATATAGCAAAAAAGGTCTTCCGCAAGGAAGACCTTTTTGTTTTAAACACTTTTTACAAAGTAAAAAAATCACGAATCAAACATTAACGTTTACTGCATTTCTGAATACAACATAATGTTTCATGCTAAAATTATTTTATACCTTTCTGTAACTCAAGTACTTTCTCCAGAGGCAATCCAACACATTTTGCAATCACTTCAGGAGAAACTTTTTCATTAAGTAACTTTACAGCAGATTCTTCAGCCTGTTTTTCAACACCTTGTTTAATACCTTCTTCTTTACCTTCTTTCAGGCCTTGGTTGTATGCGTATGTCTTTTCTCTTTCTAAATCCATGAATTGCCGTCTCCATTGTATGTTATGTTTGGCATCCCTTATATAAGCAGATAGTTTTTCTGTAAAATCTGACATCCTGCTGTTACTGACAATTAGTTTAAGAAATGCCTTCTGTTCTTTATTCAGGATTTTATCATAATTTTCGGCGATAAAAAAGTATTTGTAGGTTCTGTCATTCAGCATAAGTTCGGGATTTTCATGACAGATATTTTCAAAGCTGTATTTTGCAAGTCCTTTATGAAATATATCCTTTACACAGATAAAAATAATATAATTGTCTTTCAAATCTTTATACTGGGCTCCAGATTTAAGCTGATCAACATCAATTACGGAAGAATAATATCTTGCACGTTCCGGAAGTTCACCAGTGTCTGTTGCCTGCATTTCAAGATTGTAGGCTTCCTTTTCCCCTGCGGCATAAACATCCATTCTGATTCCTTTTTTGCCGTAATCAATTTCCAGTTCTTCTTCCTGTTTCATAACTATATGGTCAATTTTTCGTTCAAGAAGAATTTCTATCAGCTTTTTGCAGATATCAGGATTATTATGCATTACCTTATAAAAGATAAAATTATTTGCAAGGGTGGCCCGTTCCCACTTTTCAGCAGGGGTTAATTCTCTTTCGTTATCTGTCATTTCTCCTCCAGCAGCAGTAAAAAAATAGTTTTTCACCTTTAATATGGACTTAAAATGACGATTTTTACCAATTTTTTAAAAAATTTTGAAATAATTTGTAACAATTTCTGTCTGCAGAGGTTGTATAAGTATAAACACCAAAGCAATACCTATTTAATAAATAACCTCCTTTTTTACAAAGACTGCCGTTTATCCTCCTATCCGGCAGTCTTTTTTTTGTCGTTTGTATAAACAAAGGAAATTTGCTAAAATTAGAACTATGGTAATATCTTCTATAGACTTAAAAAATGGACATGTCGTTCAGCTTAAGAACGGCAAAGAACTGGTACTTCAGCGTGATGATGCTGATGCCTTAATCAGTCAGTTTGACATGTATGGAGAGGTTGCTGTAATTGACTTGGATGCAGCACTTGGTAATGTTGATGCAAAAGGCAATACTGTTAATACGCCTTTGCTTAAATCTTTACTCCATCATGGAAATGTACGTACTGGTGGTGGAATCCATTCTGTAAAGAGAGCCCGTGAATTAATCAGCCTTGGTGCTGAAAAAGTTATAATTGGTTCAAGTGCATGGAAATCAAATCCAAAAGCAGGAGAATCTGTTTTGAATGAAGATTTCTTAAATGAACTTGCTGCTGCAATCGGTAAAGAGAGAATTATTATTTCGGTTGATGCTATAAACGGAAAAATTGCCGTAAAAGGATGGACCGAAACTGTTGATATTCCTTTAATTGAAGGTGCTAAACAGGCTGAAAAATTCTGTTCTGAACTTCTTTTCACTTGTGTAGAAAAAGAAGGCTGCATGCAGGGAACTAATATGGACTATGTTCGCCAGCTCCGTGAAGCTGTACATTGTCGTGTTGTAGCTGCAGGCGGTATTTCTTCTGTTGAAGAAATTAAAGAGTTGGAAAAACTTCATTGTGATGTTCAACTTGGAATGGCTTTGTATACAAACAAGGTAAATCTTACAGACGCATTTGTAGAATGTATGGATTTTGAAAAAATGCCTTTAATCCCAATGATTGCTCAGTCTGTAAATGGTGAAGTTTTAATGCAGGGATTTGTAAATAAAGATTCATTGCGTAAGACTTTTGAACTTGGTAAGTTGACTTTCTGGAGTCGTTCTCAGAACAAAATCTGGACTAAGGGAGAAACAAGCGGAAACTTCCTTCAGCTTGTAAAACTTCGTCCTGATTGTGACCGTGATTGTATTCTTGCTACTGTAATTCCATTTGGACCTACATGCCATACAGGAAGCTGGACCTGCTTTACAACAGATCCTGGTGAAAAATCAAGCATGGGTCGCCTTTACAATGTAATTGCAGACCGTTTTGCTAATCCTAAGCCGGGTTCTTATACAGCAACTTTGGATGCTAAACGTGTTCGCGAAAAGGTAGAAGAAGAAGCAGAAGAGTTGTGTGAAGCAGATGGTAAAGATGAAGTTATCTGGGAAGCTGCAGATTTATTATATTTTGTAAACGTTCTTTTATACAAAGAAGGCGTAACTTGGAAGGATATTTACGACGAATTAGACAAACGTCATAAGGAAAAATAATAATGATTACTATTCAAAAATATGAAGATGTTGAGCCCGAGTTTTTTCTTGGCCGCAACTTTAACGATTCAAACGAAGTTGTTGATACAGTACTGAATGAAGTTCAGAAAAAAGGTGATGCGGCTCTTCGTGTATATGGTCAAAAATTTGATGTTTCTGTACCAGCCAGTTTTGAAGTTCCTCAAGAGGAATTAAAGGCCGCTGCAGAAAAATTAAAGATTGAAAAGCGCGATGTATACGACGCAATTGTATATTCACACGAGCTTGCATTAAAGTTTGCTAAAATGCAACGCAAGTCTTTTAATGATTTTGAAGAAGAACTTGAACCAGGCCTTTTTACAGGTCAGAAAAATATTCCAGTTGATCGTGCAGGCTGCTATGTACCTGCAGGTCGTTTTCCTTTGGTTTCTACTGTAATTATGACCGTTACTCCTGCTGTTGCTGCTGGAGTTAAAGATGTTATTCTTTGTACACCACCTCGTGTACACCCAGATGACAAGGTTGCTGCCGGTAAGAATTCCACTGGTATTCCAGGTGCTGCATTTGTTGGTGGTAAACCTTATGCTGATGAAGGAATTATGGCTGCTGCATATATTTGTGGTGTAAATCACCTTTATGCAGTTGGTGGGTCTCAGGCAATTGCCGCTATGGCATATGGTACAGAAAGTATTCCTAAGGCTGATGTAATTGTAGGACCAGGAAATAAGTTTGTGGCTTCTGCTAAAAAGGCTGTTTTTGGAACTGTTGGAATTGATATGGTGGCAGGTCCTACAGAGGTCTTAATCATTGCTGATAAATCTGCTAATCCAGCCTGGGTTGCAGCTGATTTACTTGCTCAGGCAGAACATGACGTAGTTGCCCAGCCAATTTTGGTTACAGATGATGAAGAATTTGCCCAGAAAGTAAGTTATGAAATTGAAGAACAACTTGAAACTTTGACCACAAAGGCTACTGCCCGTCAGAGTGTTGATAACTGTGGCAAAATTATTCTTGTAAATAAAATTGAAGATGCTGCAGAAGTTGCAAATAGAAAAGCTCCAGAACATCTTGAACTTGCTCTTGATGATAATGAAATTAGAGCAAAACTTGAAAAATCTGTTCATAATTTTGGTTCGCTTTTTATTGGTCATTATTCTGCAGAAGTTTTTGGAGATTATGCTGCGGGTCTTAATCACACTTTGCCAACATCTGGAACAGCCAGATATACTGGTGGATTAAGTGTAAGAGTTTTCTTGAAGACTGTTACTACTTTGCGTTCTGTAAAAGCTTCTTCGGGAATGCTTAAGAGTGCCGTAGCTTCAGGTTATCTTGGAGATGCAGAAGGACTTGCGGGTCACGCTAGAGCTGCAAGATTGAGAATTGATAAGTAAGTTTCAGTTCGAAATATTATGGGATAGGTTCGATAAATGATTTTACGAATTACCAAACTTGGTGAAGAAATTTTAAGACAAAAGGCTCAGCCGGTAGAAGAAATCAATGATGAAATCCGCCAGCTGGCAAATGATATGCTTGAAACTATGATTGATGCTGATGGAGTTGGTCTTGCTGCTCCTCAGATTGGTCGTAGTATTAGAATGTTTGTTATTATGGCTGATGATGATGTAAAGCGTGTCTTCATCAATCCTCAGATTATAAAAACTTCTAATGAAGTTGGTCCTTACGATGAAGGTTGTTTGAGCATTCCTCAGGTTTATGAATCAATTGTAAGACCTTTGAAGGTAACTGTTCAGGCTTATGATGAAAATGGAAAGCGTTTTACTCTTGATGCAGATGGTCTTTTAGCTCGTTGTATTCAGCATGAAAATGACCACCTGGACGGTATTTTGTACATTGACCGCGGTGATCCTGATTTTGCAAAAAAGACAGAAGAACAGTTCAAAAAAAGAGCTGAGAGAGCTGCAGAAAAAGCAAAGGAAAAGGAAGCTAAGGCACGTAGAATTGCCGCTAAAATTGCAGCAAAAAATGCAAAGAAGAACAAGTAATTTTAACGAATAATTGAATTAAGAAAATGAAGATTTTATACGCAGGAAGCCCTGATGCGGCTTGTAACACATTGAAAGTTCTCTTTGAAAATCAAAAGTCTTGTGGCTTTGAAATTGTTGGAGTTTTGTCTAATCCACCAAGTGCAAAAGGCCGCCATCACGATTTGATTCCTACTCCAGTTGCGGCATTTGCCCAGGAAAAAGGACTGCCTGTATTTACACCTGAACATTTAGATTCAGCTTGTCGTGACTTAATCAGCCCTTTAAAAGCCGATTTACTAGTATGTTTTGCTTATGGACATATTTTTGGACCTAAATTCCTGGCAATGTTCCCAATGGGTGGTATAAATCTTCATCCTTCTTTGTTGCCTAAGTATCGTGGTTGTACACCTGTAAATGCCGCAATCTTAAATGGTGATAAAGAAACTGCCGTAACTATTCAAACTCTTGGACTTAAAATGGATGAAGGAGATATCCTTGCCCAGCAGATAATAAATCTTGATGGTAGCGAAACTGGTCAGTCACTTTTGGAAAATTCTGCCAATATTGGTGCCGACTTAATCTGCCAGCTTTTAAAGGAAGCTTCGGCAGCTGGTAAATTACCTCAAGGTCGTCCACAGGAAGGTCAGGCTTCTTATACTGGAATTATTACAAAGGAAGATGGCCGTATAAATTGGTCAGAATCAGCTTCTGTAATTGAAGCAAAAATTCGAGCCTACTATCCTGAACCAGGCTGCTGGTGTATGGAAAACGGACTTCCATTGCGAATTTTAAAGGCGAAAGTTGTATCTGGTGAAAATAAGTCGGAAGATAAGCCGGGACAAGTTTTAGCTTTTAATAAGGCCCAGGGAATTGAGATAAAAACGGGGCAAGGCAGCCTTTTTGTTTTGGAATTGCAGAGGCAGGGAAAAAAATCTCTAAATTATAAAGACTTTATGAACGGAGCCCGCGATTTTGTGGGAACTGTGTTAGAATAAATATGAGGATTAAAAATGAGTGACGAAGTTGAAAAAAAAGAAAAGAAGCCTTTTACTTTTGGTGTAAAATTTGTTGAAAATTATGAAAAGCTTCAATCAAATATCCCTGTTCTTATTATTACTTGTGTTACGGCCTTTGTTGTAATGCTTTTTGTAGCTTGTGTTGTTTTCTTCAATAATGTTAAGGGTGCTGAAAAAGTTCTTGTTCCAAATGTTGTTGGAAAAAGCCTGGAAGATGCTCTTTTAGAGATGCAGGTTAAGGAACTTTATCCAAAAATTAATCTTCGTTATTCAGATACTCCAGGTGATGAAGGTTCAATTCTTGAACAGAATCCAGAGGCAGGTGCAATTGTAAAAGGGTACAGCCGTGTTTCTCTGGTAGTTAGTCGTGGTGTTATTGTAGATAAAGTTGAAGATTACGTTGGAATGTCTATTGATGAAGTTCAGATGAGACTTCAAACATTATTTGCAGGTCAGACAAAGCCTCTTATTGTCCTTGCAGATCCAGAATATAAACCTGACACAAGTGATGCGGGAACTGTTCTTGAGCAGGATCCACCTGCAGGAACAAGTATTTCTGAGCCTGTTACAGTTCAACTTATTGTTAGCCGTGGTCCTAATTATGAAAATACAAAGGCACCTTGGTTGATGGGTGAATCTGTAAACGATCTTTTACAGAGAATAACAAGAAGTAAACTTGTATTTGATATTACTTCTCACATTGCTAAAGATGGGGAAACTCCAGGTACTGTTGTTGACCAGCAGAAGTTTGATAGTGAATTTGTTCCAAATTACACAAGAGTTACAGTTGAAATGGCTATGCCATCTGATACTATAAATGATAACGTTTACGGAATCTTTACAGCTAATCTTGCAGATTACCCATATCCAGTTCCAATGAAGCTTGATGCAATTCCTTCTGAAGGTGATTCTTACACAATCGTAAATTTCTCTCATCCAGGTGGAAATGTAACAATCCCTTATGCAGTTCCAAAGGGAACCCAGCTTGTTCTTACTGTAGTTGATAAGGTTGTTTCAAAAAAGACTGTAAACTAAAAGGTGATTTATGAATGCGCCCTTAATTTGTATGACTCTTACAGGTAAAACCCTGGAAGAGGATATGAAATTAGTTAGAAAATATGAAAAACAGATTGATTTAGTTGAGCTTCGGGTTGATCATTTGAATGAAGAAGAACAGCTTTATGTAAAGCGTTTTCCTGCCTTAATCAATCTGCCATGTATATTAACTATTCGAAGAGATATTGATGGAGGGCTTTTTACCGCTGGAGAGTTTTCCAGAACAAATCTTTTTGGGCGTGCTCTTGCTTTTGCAAATCCTGATAGAACAAAAAACTTTGCATTTGTAGATTTTGAAGATGATTACCACATTCCTAGTATGCAGGATGCAGCTATGGCTTTTGGTGTAAGAATTATTCGAAGCTATCATAATATGACAGATCCTGTATTGAATCTGCGGGAACGTTGTTCTGTTATGCGAAAAACTGGTTATGAAATTCCAAAAATTGCTTTTATGCCACATAGCCTTTCTGATGTTTTAAACCTTTTTAAGGAAGGCGATGCCATGACTCAGTATGAGCATATTTTCTGCGCTATGGGGCCAGAAGGTTTTCCTTCCCGTGTTTTGTCGGCATATACAAATTCTTATTTGACCTATGTTTCTCCTGAAGAAATGATTGGAAATACAACAGCAATAGGTCATATTGATCCAATAACTTTAAATGAACTTTACAATTTTAAGTCCATTACAAGAGATACCCAGCTTTATGGAATTACAGGCTGGCCAATGGCAAAAACTTCAAGTCCAACAATCCATAATCATGGATATAGAAAGCTTGGTATTAATGCTGTTTATTTGCCAATTCGTTCAACTCTGGTTTCGGAAGCTTTGAACTTTTGTGAACAGGTAGGATTTAGAGGTTTGTCAATTACAACGCCTTTTACGGAATCTGTAATGTATTACTTAAATGAACAGTCTCCAGAAGTAATTCAAATTGGAGCTTGTAATACCCTTGTTCGCAAAAATAATAAATGGACTGGTTATAATACCGATGCAAATGCTTTTAGACTTGCAATAGCAGATTTTATTGGGAACATGAGTTTGAAGCGCAAGAAGGTTGCTGTAATTGGTTCTGGAGGAGCTGCAAAGGCCATTGTTTACTCATTAAAATTAATGGGTGCAAAAGTTTGTGTTTTTGATAGAACTTTGGAACATGCCCAATATCTTGCAGATAAGTATGGTTATGAATCTTGTATTTTGGATTCACATTGTGCACCAAAACTGGACGAATATTCATTTTTAATTGTTCAGGCAACTACAATGGGCACAAATAATGGTAATCAAGATTCAAAAGAAAATGACCCAATTCCTTTCTACAGCTTTAGAGGAAACGAACTTTTATTTGAAGTTAATTATTCACCTGCAATCACACCTGTAATGAAGAGGGCTTCTCTTGCAGGTTGTAGAACTTGTAATGGTTATAAAATGCTTGAATATAAAGCTTATGAACAGTTTAAATTGTTCACAGGCAAAGAATATGTAAGATAAAAATTAGGAGATAATTATGGGACTTTCACAGGCTGAACAGAAGATTCTTGTAGCAAATACTGCGATTGATACATTAATTCAGAAGGGATTAATTTTTAGCGGGATGAAAATTGGACTTGGTACAGGTTCAACTGCCATGCCAGCTGTAAAAAGACTTGCAGAACATATTCAAAACGGTGACCTTAAAGATATTAAGGCTGTAGTAACAAGTTTTCAGACACAAAATGCCTGCCAGGATTACGGAATCCCAGTATATTCAATGAATGACAGAATTATTGCTGGTCAACTTGATCTTGCAATTGATGGTGCTGATGAAGTTGATCCAGAATGTAACTGTATAAAAGGCGGTGGTGCTGCCCATGTTCGCGAAAAGATTGTTGAATATAATTCAAAAATCTTTGTTGTAATTGCCGATTCTTCAAAGGCTGTTTCTACAATTGGAACAAAATTCCCAGTGCCAGTTGAAATTATTGGAGAAGCAAGAGAGCCTGTTACAAGAGCCCTCAAGGCCTTGGGAGCAAAACCAGTACTTCGCGAAGGTGTAAAAAAATGTGGTCCCGTTATCACTGATAATGGAAACCAGATTCTTGATTGTACCTGGGAAAAGCCAATTAATGTTCCTGAAATGGAAGTAAAAATTAATTCCATCGTAGGAGTTGTTGAAACTGGTCTTTTTACCCAGAACAAACCTATAGTTTTTATTTCAAAAGAAGACGGTTCGGTTGAAATTCGCAATTTAAAATAGAATATGTTTGCACCCTTTCCTCAGGAATTAGCCCATCATTATTGCCTTGAACTTGTAAAAAAACTAGATGATGGCAGTGTATGTCTTGAGCAAATTGCCCGAGAAAGTCAGGAAAGAAAAAATCAGGGGCTTATGCTTGGGTGTCTGATTGCTTGGGATAGGGATGCAAAAAAAAGAATAATTCTTTATGCCCTTAGTGGGAACGCTAAGGTGGTAAATGATTGCTCCGGGGTATTTAAAGACAGGATTTTTGTTGATTCAATAGTTTCGTTTGAAGAAATTACACGGGCCCTCCAGCAAAATGACCAGAAAATTCATCAGCTGACAGATGAAATAAATTCTTTATCAGAAAAAATAGATGAGCATGGCATTTCTTCCACCCAAAAAACTCTTCTTATTAAAGAAAGAAACAAATTGACCGATCAGTCTCTGCAAAAAGTTTTTTCTTTATACAATTTTACTCGTTTTGACGGCAAAAAAATCTCCCTTAATCAGATTATACAAAAACACGGTGGCCACCTTCCTCCTACAGGAACGGGCGACTGCTGTGCTCCAAAACTCTTAAATTATGCCTTTGCTCATTCTCTGGAAATAGTAAGTATGGACGAAATTTATTATGGCCCAGATACCAAAAATAAAAAAAAGGGAATTTCCTATACTCCTTGTGATGAACGTTGCGGGTATATTCTGCCTTATATTCTTGGTCTTGAAATTCTATACCGCGATAAAGACATAATTGTTGTAAATAAGGAAAGTGGACTTTTAAGTGTTCCAGGACGTGGACCTGACAAAACAGATTGTGTTGAAGCTCGTATAAAAAAGCTTTTTCCAGATTGTATAAGTCAGCCATCTGTTCATCGTCTGGATATGGAAACAAGTGGTATATTGATTTTAGCCCGCAATAAAGAAGCTCACAGAAATCTTGAAATGCAATTTGCAAATGGACAAGTCAGAAAAAAATATGGGGCTCTTTTAGATGGAATTTTACGTGGAAAACCAGAAGGTCATATAGAGTTAAAATTCCGTCTGGATCCAGATAATCGTCCTTATCAGGTATATGATGAAGAAAATGGAAAGCTAGGAATTACAGATTGGAAAAAGTTAAGTGTTGAAAAATGGATTAATCCTGTAAGTGGCCAGGAAAAAACTGTAACTAGAATTGAATTTTCTCCAAAAACAGGCAGAACACATCAGTTAAGACTTGCTTCAAGCTGTCCAAAAGGACTTGGCCTTCCTATTCTTGGAGACAGTCTGTATGGAAACTTTCTGGAGGGGGAACGACTTATGCTTCATGCCAGCGAAATTACTTTCCATCATCCTACAAGTGGCGAAGAAATGTATTTTTGTTCTAAACCTGAGTTTTAAAAATTTCCAGACAGTATAAGTGATGCTTTAAAATAACTTAGTTTATTACTATAATTAAGTTCATGAGAAAAATTGAGATTTTGGATTCTACACTCCGCGATGGTGCTCAGGGAGAGGGAATCATTTATTCAGTTCAGGATAAAATTCATATATGTAAGGCCTTAGACAAGCTTGGAGTTCACTATATAGAAGCTGGAAATCCAGGTTCTAACCCAAAGGATTTTGAGTTTTTCCAGGAAATACAGAAGGTTCATTTTGAAAATGCAAAAATTTGTGCATTTGGTTCAACTCGCCGTAAGGATATTATATGTGAACATGATTCAAATATTCAGAGTTTGCTTGCTGCTGGAACTGAATATGTTGTGATTTTTGGTAAATCTTGGGTATTCCAGGTAACCGACATCATAAAAACTAGTCTTGAAGAAAATCTCAATATGATTAAGGAATCCTGTGCTTATCTGGTAAAAAATGGCAAGCATGTAATATATGATGCAGAACACTTTTTTACCGGTTATGAGGCAGATAAAGAATATGCCATGAAGACCCTAAATGCTGCTCTTGAAGGTGGGGCAGAACTTCTTTGTCTCTGCGAAACTCGTGGTGGTTCAATGGTTCACGAGGTTCAGAAGGCTGTTCGCGATGTTGTAAAAACTTATGGCTCAAAGGTAAAAATTGGTATTCATACTCATAATGATTGTGGACTAGCAGTTGCTAATTCTCTGGTTGCAGTAGAAGAGGGTGTTTGCCATGTTCAGGGTGTTTTGCTGGGCTTTGGTGAACGTACAGGAAATGCAAATCTTTCTACAATTTTGCCAGACCTACAGTACAAAATGGGCTATGAATGTATTCCTCCAGAAAAACTCAAAAGCCTTACTTCGGTTTGTAAGGAAATTTCAGAAATAACCAATATCAGCCTTAATCCTCAAATGCCTTTTGTAGGCGGAAATGCCTTTGCCCATAAAGCCGGTATGCATATTGATGCCGTGTTAAAAAATCCTTCTGCCTACGAACACATGTCTCCTGATTTGGTTGGAAATTCCCGCGTTTTCCTGATGAGTGAGGTTGCCGGCCGTTCAATGATTATAGAAAAAATCCGTAAGTTCTTCCCAAATGTAAAAAAGACAGATGCAGTTGTTGAAGAAATTTGTGATAAAGTTAAGGAACTTGAAAGTCAGGGCTTCCAGTTTGAGGGTGCAGACGGTTCATTTGAACTTATGGTAAGAAAACTGGTGGATAAATATCAGCCATTTTTTAAATTGCATTATTATCAGACAAATGGTTCTTATCCAAGACCAGAAGAAGGTGTAAATTCTTGTGCTCAAATAAAGGTCGAAGTTGATGGCCAGATAGAAATTACAGCCGGCGAAGGTGACGGTCCTGTAAATGCTCTGGATATTGCCCTGCGAAAGGCTTTGGAACGCTTTTATCCTCTTGTTTCCAAAATCAGACTTGTGGACTATAAGGTTCGTGTACTGGATGGAAAATCTGCAACAGCTTCAAAAGTTCGTGTAATTATAGAATCAACTGATGGAGAAATCAGCTGGACAACAATTGGAGTTTCTTCCGATGTAATTGAGGCTTCCTGGATTGCCCTGTCAGATTCTTTTGAATATAAATTAATTCACGATATTGAAAAACGCTATCAGAAAATAATCTAAATATTTTGTCGGGGGGATTTGTATGGAAAAAACTATTGCTTTAATTCCTGGAGATGGAATTGGTCCTGATGTGGTTGGTCAGGCTGTAAAAGTTTTAGATAAAGTTGCAGAAAAATATGGCCACAAGTTTATTTATAAAGAAGTGATTGCCGGTGGTTCTGCTATTGATAAGTTTGGAAATCCTCTGCCAGAAGAACAGCTGGACATTTGTAAATCTTCAGATTCAGTACTCCTTGGTGCCCTGGGTGGTCCAAAGTGGGATAATGTAGATCCTTCTATCAGACCAGAAAAGGGGCTCTTGGGGCTTCGGGGCGGTCTTAAGGTTTTTGCAAATCTTCGTCCTGCTGTAATTTTTCCTCAGCTCAAATCGGCCTGTCCGCTTAAAGACGAAATTATTGGCCAGGGAATTGATATTTTAATTGTTAGGGAACTTACCGGTGGTATTTATTTTGGTGATAGGGGTTTTGCTCCAGATAAGACTTCTGCCTGGGATACAGAATCTTATTCAGTTCCAGAAATTGAACGTATTTTGCATCTATCGTTTAAGGCCGCTCAGGGAAGAAGAAAAAAGGTTACGGTAGTTGATAAAGCCAACATTTTAAATACCTCTCGTTTGTGGCGTTCAGTAGCCGAAAATCTTCATCCTCAATATGCTGATGTAGAACTAAATTTTCTTTATGTTGATAATGCCGCTATGCAGTTGGTTAGAAATCCTGGTCAGTTTGATGTAATTGCAACTTCAAATATGTTCGGTGATATTCTTTCTGATGAAGCAAGTCAAATTACAGGTTCTATTGGAATGCTGGCTTCTGCATCTTTGGGCGATGGTTCGGGGCCAGGTCTTTATGAGCCAATTCACGGTTCTGCTCCAGATATTGCAGGTAAAAATCTTGCAAATCCTTTGGCTACAATACTTTCTGCGGCAATGCTTTTACGTTATGACTTTAAGATGGAAGAAGAAGCAAAGGCAATTGAAAAGGCTGTAAATGAAGTTTTAAATGAAGGATGGAGAACCAGTGATATTGCAGGTGATGTAGAAGTTGTAAAGGCGGCTGGAAAATTGGTTGGAACAGTCGAAATGGGAAAGCTTGTTATTGCAAAAATCTAAGTAATTTTATGCGACAAATCCCCATTTTTATGATAAAATACATAACTATATGAGTGATGCATTTGTAAAAAAACATGGTTTATTGTATTCATCAGATTTACACACTGTAATTGGTGTTGATGATACATCTACAGAGTTTAAAGGCAGAATCCCATACGGAGCTAGAGCAGTAGACGCAGAAGTTTTTTCTGATTGTCCTTATCAGTCTGTTTCTATTCCTGATTCAGTAAAAGAAATTGGGCCTGCTCTTTTTGAAAATTCAAAGCGTTTGGAAACTGTAAAACTTCCTGCAAATATTACAGAACTTCCTGCTTATTTATTTTCTGGATGTTCGGCCTTGTATAAAGTAACAATGCCATCAACTCTATCATCATTTCCTGAGGGGCTTTTTAAAGATTGTGCATCCTTACCTGATATTCCTTTTAGGGCAGGTGTAAAAGAATTGCCGGAAGATTTTATGTCGGGTTGTACCTCGGTAAAATCTCTTGTAATTCCTAATTCTGTAGAAAAAATTGGTCCTCATGCGGTTGCAAATTGTACTTCTTTGGAGTCTCTGGTTTTGCCTGTGTCTGTAAAAGAAATTGCAGATGACGCTTTTGAAGGCTGTAACTCCATCCACAATATCAGAATAGAAGGGGAGTCTGAACTTTTCTTTATAAAGGACGGTTCTCTTTATCAGAATACAGTAAATGGAGAAAAGCTATTAATAAAGGCTTATTCAATCGTAAATGAGGGAGTAAACTTTTATAAAGATAATGTTGATGATGAACCAATAGAAGCTAATGATGAAGAAGATATGGAAGATGATGATACCTTCTTTAGTGCAGAAATTGGAGCATCTGATGAAGAATTGGAACTTTGTAAAGGTGATGAAGCTGAAAGTAAGGCTTCGAATGAAAGTTCTACAATAAATAATGATAATACTGAAACTATAGATAATAAAAACGAAGGAAATAAGGAAGAGAAAATGGAAGATAATAATATTGATTCAATGCTTGCAGATATTATGGGTGAAGAAAAGAAACGTAATGAGGTTTCTGAAGATATTGCTGTTAGTGATAAGGAATCTGAAGTTTTGGCAGAAACAATGGCTGTAATGGAAAAAGACGCTCCAAAGCCTGGTGTTATAGTTACAAATGACGAACTTGAAAATCTTTTCTCTAAACATGAAGAAGAAGTTCAGGCTTCTTTGAATGAAGAAGTTGTTGATGAAAAAGAACTCGATAAAAAGGCAAAAATCCTTGTTGATTCTGTTGAATTCAGTAAGGTGCTTGATTTTGAACCTACAGGTGAAGTTCCTTCTGATCCTGTTTTGTTTGTTATTGCAGAAAAAACAGTTGAAACTGCTAATGGAAAAGATTTTAGTCCAAAACTGATTGCCTGCTGTAAAACATTTGCCCGTATTCATGATTTTAGACATGTCGTTATGCTTAATGGACTTCCTTTAGATAATGAAGAATTTGAACAGTTCTATTTCCATTATATTAACAAGAAAAATGTTATTCTTGCATGTGAAGCAGAAAGCCCTGCAACCTTGTCTGATTACTGTAAAAAGATTTGTGAAGAATCACGAATCAGCCTGGATAAGGATGAACTTAATGACCAGAGAAAGCGTGTAACTGTTAAGACAGATACCTTGATTAAACTGGTTATTCGCGATAAATATGATGCTTAGATAAATTTGATGCTTGGTTTATAAATTTAGAATTATAAAGGGGAGCTGCTCTTGTGTAGCTCCTTTTTTTTAAAGTATAAGAGGATTGAAATGAAAAGCGATAATTGTAAAAAAGGTGCTGCTCGTGCTCCACACCGTTCTTTGTTTTATGCATCTGGATATACAGATGAAGAATTGAATCAGCCTTTAGTTGGAATTATTTGTGCAAAGAATGAATTGATTCCGGGTCATATTGAACTTGACCGTATTTCTGAAGCGGTTAAGGCAGGTGTAAGAATGGCTGGGGGTACACCAATTGAATTCCCTGCAATCGGAGTTTGTGATGGAATTGCAATGGGCCATGAAGGAATGAAATATTCTCTTGTTACTCGTGAACTAATTGCTGATTCAATTGAATGTGTAACTAAGGCTCATCAGTTTGATGCTTTAGTCATGATTCCAAACTGCGATAAAATTGTTCCAGGAATGTTGATGGCTGCAGCTCGTCTTGATTTGCCAACAGTTTTCTGTTCTGGTGGACCAATGATGCCAGGCCATCTGCCAGGAAACGATCCTTCTAATCCTTATTCAGGAAGAAATCTTTCTTTAACAGATATGTTTGAAGCTGTAGGCGGTCTTGCTGTTGGAAAAATTAATGAAGAGCAGTTGAAAGAGATGGAGCATGCTGCTTGCCCTGGTTGCGGGGCTTGTTCAGGAATGTTTACGGCAAACTCAATGAACTGTCTTACAGAAGTTCTAGGCCTTGGTCTTCCAGGAAACGGTACAATTCCAGCCGTAACAGGAGAGCGAATTGCTCTTGCAAAACACGCTGGTATGGCAGTTATGAATCTTTATAAAAAAGGAATTACAGCTCGTCAGATGATGACTGCCGAAAGTTTTAGAAATGGACTTGCCGCTGATATGGCACTTGGCTGTTCTTCAAATACAATGCTTCATCTTCCTGCAATTGCACATGAAGCTGGCCTTGAAATTGATTTGCACGAAGTAAATGATATTTCAAATAGAACTCCTAATCTTTGTCATCTTGCTCCTGCGGGACATACATTTATGTGTGAATTGAATGATGCAGGTGGTGTTCAGGCTGTTCTTGCAGAACTTGCAAAGAAAAATCTTATTAATACATCTTTGATTACTGCAACAGGAAAAACAATTGCCGAAAATATCAAAAATGTAAAAAACAGAAATCCTGAAATTTTGAGACCAATTGAAAATCCATTTAGTGAAAATGGTGGTCTTGCAATTTTGTTCGGAAATCTTGCTCCAAATGGAACTGTAGTAAAACGTTCTGCCTGTGCAAAGGAATTGCTTCATCATGTTGGTCCTGCCAGAGTTTTTAATGATGAGTCTGAGGCAATGGAAGCAGTTCAGAAACAGCAGATTCACAAGGGTGATGTAGTTGTAATTCGTTATGAAGGTCCAAAAGGCGGTCCTGGAATGCGTGAAATGCTTGCTGTAACTGCTGCCCTTGCAGGTCAGGGACTTGATAAAGATGTTGCCCTTATCACCGATGGACGTTTCTCTGGAGCAACTCGCGGAGCTTCTTTAGGTCACTGTTCTCCTGAAGCAGCTGTAGGAGGTCCTATTGCCCTTGTTGAAGAAGGGGATATGATTGAGCTTGATATTAACAACTATAAAATAACCTTGCAGGTTTCTGATGAAGAACTTGCAAAGCGTAAGGCAAAATGGGTATGCCCAGAGCCAAAAGTAAAGACAGGATATCTTGCAAGATACGCAAAGTTAGTCTCATCTGCAGACAAAGGTGCAATCCTGGAGTAGACATGTGCTAGTTTTGCAACGCAAAACTAGGTGAGCAACCGCAGGTTGCGACCAGACAAAGGTGCTATCTTGGAGTAGGCATAAAAAAAGCTTCGTTCGATATAATTTTATATAGAACGAAGCTTTTTTTTTCTTTTTGCGTGAAGTTTATTTATTTCTTAGAAACCTTCTTTAATTTTGTAAACCGCAAGTTGTTTCAACAACTGAGGATTTACAAAACGTTCGCGTAAGCGAACACGTAAACAAATAGAGTTTTGTGAAAAACTCAAGTTAAAATGAATAGTGCCATCTGCACTATTCATTTTAAACCTTCTTTTTCATGAAAATCAGAACTCCAAAGAGAGCTGTTAATCCTACTATCCATGAAATAATACAGCTTACAACAATGTTCAGGTTCTGAGTAAGACCTGCAACGATGTAGGCAATAAAAGAAACTGCTGCAACGGTAATGGCATATGGCAACTGTGTAGAAACGTGATTAACGTGAGCACACTGAGCACCTGCACTTGCCATGATAGTTGTATCAGAAATTGGTGAACAATGGTCTCCACAAACAGCACCAGCCATACAAGCAGAAATAGAAATAATTCTGAGTGAACCTGTTGGGAAGGCTGCAATACAGATAGGAATTAAAATACCAAAAGTTCCCCATGATGTACCTGTAGCAAAAGCGAGGAAGCAGGCAATTATAAATACAATAGCTGGGAGGAAGGCTTTTAATCCACCGGCACTTGATTCTACAAGACCTGCAACATAATCCTTAGCACCAAGACTGTCTGTCATAGCTTTCAATGTCCATGCCAAAGTCAAAATCAAAATGGCTGGAACCATTGCTTTAAATCCATCAGGTAAACAAAGCATTGAAGCCTTGAATGAAAGAACCTTACGAACCATATAGTAAATAATAGTAATGATTAAGGCACCAAGAGAACCAAGTACTAAACCTACAGAAGCGTCTGAATTAGAAAAGGCTTCGATAAAGTTCAAATAACTTGAATTTGCAACAAGGTTTCCACCATCATCTTCTACCATTTTAGTAAAGAATCCGCCTGAATAAATCATACCAAGAACACAAAGAACAATAAGAATTGCAACAGGAATGATTAAGTCGCAAACCTTTCCTTTTGTATTTTCATCTGCAACTTCATCAGCGGTATCATTCATCGTAGAAAGGGCTTTTTCGTATTTAGACATCTGACCATATTCAAACTTCATAAATACCATGGCAAACATCATTACAATAGTAAGAATTGCATAGAAGTTGAAAGGAATAGCCTTACAGAAAAGTTCAATACCATTTTCTCCTTCTGTAACAAAGCCTGCAACTGCAGCAGCCCATGAAGAAATTGGAGCGATGATACAAACTGGAGCGGCAGTAGCATCAATAAGATATGCAAGTTTTTCTTTTGAAACTCCATGTTTGTCTGTAACTGGCTTCATAACTGAACCAACAGTAAGACAGTTGAAGTAGTCATCAATAAAAATCAAAATACCAAGAAGAATTGTTGCAACCTGAGCACCAACTTTAGATTTAATGTGTTTCTTTGCCCAGTTACCAAAAGCTGCAGAACCGCCTGCTTTATTCATAAGGGCAACCATAGTTCCAAGAATAACAAGGAAAATCAGAATACCAACGTTGTAAGAATCTGCAAGAGAACTTACAAGACCGTCGCTTGTAATGTGAGTCAGGAAACCTGTAAAACCAGTTCCTGCATCAATGGCATAAAAAAGACCACCAATAATAATTCCAATAAAAAGGGAAGAATAAACTTCCTTAGTACAAAGTGCCAATACGATGGCTACAATTGCTGGGACTAAAGCCCAAAATGTTCCAACCATTTTTAATAATCCATCCTTATTTATTTAGTTTTGTAAAATCAGCATTTAATGGGTCTTTAACACCAGCTTTTTTTATTTTTTCAAGAACATCGATAGCATATCCAAGTTCTTCCAACTGAGTTGCTGCGCAAGAAACTTTCATTTGTTTCAAGGCTTTAAGTACTTTTTCAATATCCATAAAGTCCTCCTTTTATCTTTATTATTATAACACTTTTGCCCCTATAAATCTTATAAAAAATAGAGCAGCTTTTGGACTTTTTACAAAAATTAAAATGATGATGACTTTTATCCCTTTCAAGTTGACAAAAAGTGTAAAAAATGTCATTTTGTAAGCAAGAGGTTGGCAATGAAAAAATATGCATTTTTATTTCCAGGACAGGGTGCTCAGGTTCCTGGTATGATTAAAGATATTTGTGAAGCTTATCCAGAAGCTCGCAAAGTTGTTGATGAAGTAACAAAAATTACTGGCGTTGATATGCCAAAACTTCTTTGGGAATCAGATCAGGCTGAATTAAGCCGCAGTGATAACAGTCAGCTTGCTATTACAACAGCATCTCTGGCTGTAATGAAAGTTCTTGAAACAAAAGGAATTAAACCTTCTGCTGCAATGGGCTTTTCTTTGGGTGAATTCCCAGCTTTATATGCCGCAGGTGTTTTAAGTTTTGAAGACGTAATTAAAGTAGTTCGCCAGCGTGGACTTATTATGCAGGCTACATGCGAAAATATTGCAAAAGCAAATGAAGGTCATGCACCTGGAATGACAGCTGTAATCGGACTTTCTCCAGACCAGGTTAGTAAACTGGCTGATGGAATAAAAGATGCTTATGCTGCAAATTTAAACTCTCCAGTTCAGACAGTAGTTTCTGGAACAGCAGATGCTCTTACAGAACTTGAAGCAAAGGCAAAAGAAGCTGGTGCTCGTCGTGCCCTTCGTCTTGCAGTTGCTGGTCCTTTCCATTCACCACTCATGCAGGAAGCTGCTGATAATTTTGAAAAGGCAATTGCTGATGTAGAATTTAAAGATCCATCAATCACACTTTTCAGTAACGTAACTGGTGCACAGGCTACTTCTGGAGCTGAAGTAAAGAAAAATGCAGTTCTCCATCTTACACATCCTGTTCGCTGGACTGACGAAGAAAAAGTTCTTAATGATTTAATGGCTGCAGATAAAGATAACGAATGGTGCTTGATTGAACCTGGCGTTGGTAAAGTTTTGTCTGGTCTCTGGGCAAAATCTGGATTTGGTGAAGAAAGAACTTGTGCAGATGTAAACTCTGCTGAAACTTTAGCAAATTACTAATCCAAAAAATATATAAGGAATTAATGATGGCTTTACTTGATAATAAAAAAGCATTAGTTACTGGTTCAAGCCGTGGAATTGGTCGCAAAATTGTTGAAACTTTCCTTGAAAATGGTGCAGAAGTTTGGGGACTTTGTTCAAAACCTTCTGCTGCAAAGGCTGAACTTGAAGCACTTGCTGAATCAAAAGGAACTAAGTTTCATGAAATTTGTGCAAACGTTGGGGATGCAGCACAGCTTACAGAAGTTGTAAAAGCAGCTTTGGCAGAAGCAGGAAATTTTGATGTTCTTGTAAATAATGCAGGTATTACACGTGACGGACTTTCTTTCAGAATGAAGATGGAAGACTGGCAGGATGTTTTGAATGTAAATCTTACAGGTTCATTTGTTGTTACTCAGATTGTATCAAACGCAATGTTGAAAGCTCGCTCTGGTTCCATCATCAACATGTCTTCTATTGTTGGTATTCATGGACAGGGCGGTCAGGTAAATTATGCCGCAAGTAAAGGTGGATTAATTGCTTACAGTAAGGCTTTGGCAAAAGAAGTTGGCGGACGTGGAATTCGTGTAAACTGTATTGCCCCAGGCTTTATTGAAACAGATATGACTGCTGTTCTTAAAGAAGATTTAAAACAGTCAATGATAGATTCTGTTCCTCTTAAGAGAGCAGGTCAAACACAAGATATAGCAAATGCAGCCCTCTTCTTAGCCAGTGATTTGAGCACATACATCACCGCTCAGGTTATTGGAGTAGATGGTGGACTTGGTGCTTAGGGAGAATAAAAAAAATGGCAAATAGACGTGTAGTAATTACTGGAATGGGAGCTGTAACTCCTCTTGGAAATACTGTTGAAGAAACATGGCAGGGAATTAAAGATTGTAAGAGTGGAATTGGTCCAATCACCCTGTTCGATGCTTCTGTAAATAAAGTTCATTATGCTGCAGAAGTAAAAAACTTCGACCCAGCTTTGTATATGGATTCTAAAGATGCCCGCAAAATGGCTCGTTTTACACAGTTTGGTGTAGCAGCTGCAAAAATGGCTCTTGATGATTCTGGTCTTATGGGAAAGGAAGATATTCTTGATGAAATTGGAATTATTCTTGGAGTAGGAATTGGCGGTCTTGAAGAGACAGAAGCTGACGTTCTTAGTATGGCTAAAATGGGTGGTGTAAAAACTAATCCTATGGCTATTCCAAAGCTTATTCCAAATGAAGTAGGTGGAAACATTGCAATTCAGTATGGTCTTCATGGACCTGTTGAATCTGTTGCTACTGCTTGTTCTTCTGGTACAGATGCTCTTGGTCTTGCTTTTGATATGGTAAGAAGTGGTCGTCTTGACTGCTGTTTGACTGGTGGTGCTGAATCTACAATTTGTCAGTTCGGTGTAGTAGGTTTTGAAGTTCTTCATGCTCTTTCTCAGGGTTTTGATGATGATCCAACTAAAGCAAGCCGTCCTTTTGATAAAAAACGCAATGGATTTGTAATGGGAGAAGGTTCTGCAATTTTAGTATTTGAAGAATATGAACACGCTAAAGCTCGTGGTGCAAAAATTTATGCAGAAGTTGCAGGTTATGGTGCATCTTGTGATGGTTATCATCTTACATCACCAAATCCAGATGGAATTTGTGGTTCAAAATGTATGACTCGTGCATTGAAAGATGCTGGAATGGATCCAAGTGAAATCCAGTACTACAACGCACACGGAACTTCTACAAAAATTAATGATCCATCAGAAACAAATATGATTAAACTTGCCTTTGGTGAAGAAAATGCTAAAAAACTTAAGATTTCTTCAACAAAATCTATGCATGGTCACTGTCTTGGTGCAACAGGTGCAATCGAAGCAATGATTTGTGTAAAAGCAATTCAGGATAGCTATGTTCCATGTACAAAGAACCTTGATGAAGTTGATGTAGAAGGCGGATGTGATCTTGATTACGTTCCAAATAAGGGAATTAATATGAATATCGATGCTGCTATGTCTGCTACATTCGGTTTTGGTGGACATAACGGTGCAATCATCATCAAAAAAGTTCGCTAGGAGATTTAGCATGGCATTAACAACCGATATTAAATCACTTTTACCACACCGTGAACCTTTCCTCTTTGTAGATGCAATTATTTCTGCAGATGAAAAAGGCTGCGTTTGTGAACATACATTTACAGAAAACGAGTTTTTCTTTAAGGGACACTTTCCTGAATATCCTGTAGTTCCTGGAGTTATTCTTTGTGAAACTATGGCTCAGGCAGGAGGAGCTGCTTTGCGTTACTTAAACATTGTTCCTGGAAATGCACTTTTCTTCTTTGCAACTTTGGACAAAGTAAAGTTCCGTAACCAGGTTCGCCCAGGCGATAAAGTTCGCATGGAAATTGAATTCTTACGCAACAGCCCAAAAATGATAAAACAAGCCGGCAAAGCATATGTAGGCGACACATTATGTGCCGAAGCCGAGTGGATGTGTCTCGTTGGTTCCGCTCAATAGAGCGGACCAACGGGTTTGATAACTTCTTTACACTACAGACGCCGTAGGCGGCTGATGTGTTTAGTCGGCTCTGCCGACTAAACACATCCATGTGCTTAGTCGGTGCAGCGAACTAATCCTTCAAAAAGGCCAGGTAGAAAAGAATCTGCCTGGCCTTTGTTATAGTAGAAATTTTTGAAAAAAGCCTATATATTTATATTTGGGTGGAAAAATTTCTTGAACGGCTTTTTTAAAATAAAACAGTTAGTATTTTTCTTTATTTGTTGCGGACTTTGTTTACTTGCTATTTTGGTAAGGTATGCAAAACTTTCCATGCAGCCCGTTACTCCTATATCACAAAATAAGCCGGTTGTAGAAAGAGGTTCAATTGTAGACCGTTCAGGCTTTCCTCTTGCCGTACAAACCAATTTTTATCACGTTGGAGTTTCTGTAAAAAATATTCGTGATAACGAAAAACTAAAAGAAAAGTTTTCAAGAGATATTGCACCTCGTCTGGGAATTGAAGAAGTGCATGTTTTAAACGCTATCAACAATTCTAGAGGATTTACCTACCTTAAAAAGAAGATTTCTCAGGCAGAATACGAAAGCCTTAAAGAGTTTACCGACGAACATAATTACAATTTTGTAAGCTACGAAAAAATTCCTGGTCGCAATTATCCTAATCATGCTTTGGCTTCTCAATTAATTGGTTATATGGGTGATGATGGAAAAGGATTGGCTGGTATTGAATTTTCTCAACAGCAGATTCTTTCTCCAACTCCAAGAGAAGATTCTGACGAAGTAGAACAGGGGAAAAACATCTTCTTGAGTATAGACGCAAATCTTCAGTATAAACTTGAACAAATATGTCATCGTGTAATGAATGATACTCAGGCAGAAGGAATGATGCTTCTTGCCGCCGACTCTAACACCGGTGAATTATTGTCCTACATCAGTTTACCTTCTGTTGACCTGAATGAATATGGTTCTTCATCAGAAAGGGCAAGAATAGACCTGCCTTCTATGACCATGTATGAACCGGGATCTGTTTTTAAAATCTTTACAGTTGGTATTGTTTATGATGAACATGGAATTTCTCCAAACGACTCATTCCTTTGTGATGGAATGTATGAGCGTAGACTTTCAAATGGAGAAACTATAAGAATTCGTTGTCTGGAACATCACGGTTGGTGTACTCCTAAAGAAGGTCTTATGTATTCTTGTAATGATGTTCTTGGACAGATTAGTGACAGAATTGGTGAAGATCGTTTCATTGAAAGAATCCGTCTTTTAGGTTTTGGTCAAAAAACAGGTGTTGAGCTTCCAGGCGAAACTCCAGGTTCAGTAAAAGATACTACAAGCCCGCTTTGGTCTGCCCGATCTAAACCAACAATTGCTATTGGTCAGGAAATAAGTGTTTCTGCCTTGCAAATGGTACAAGCCGCAACTGCAATTGCTAATGATGGAGTTCCAGTCAAACTGACCTTTATCCATAAAATTACAAATAAAGACGGTACAATTTACTATGAACATAAGCCTGAAGAAAAGGCTCGGGTTTTTTCAAAAAATACTGCTGATTATATCCTTTCTTGTATGGAAACTGTTGCCAAAGAGGGTACAGGACATCGTGCAAATCTTGGTGATATAGCAATTGGTGTAAAAACTGGTACAGCTCAGATGGCAGATAAAGTAAACGGCGGTTATTCTGATACAGACTTCCTTTCTTCTTGTATGGCAATTTTCCCTGTTGAAGACCCTGAAATAGTTCTTTATATAGTTGTAGAAAAAGCTAAGGGTGAAACTTACGGTGGACGAATTGTTGCTCCTGTAATTGGGGAAGCTGCCGATGTAATTATTGACCATCTTGGAATGAGTCGTGGAGGGGCTGCTTCGCTTGAGCATGATGGAGTAATAACCCTTAATTCTTCATCAAATATTGTGATTGGAAAAACTGTTCCAAACTTTATTGGAAAATCAAAAAAAGACCTTTTACCATTGATGGAACGTACTGACATCAAACTTAATATAAACGGTAGCGGTTGGGTTGTGAGTCAGAGCCCAGAAGCTGGAAGTCCAGTAACGGAGAATATGGTCATTGAACTCAATCTGGAATAATAACTACTCAGCTTTTAAAAAACGATTTCCCCAGTTAGCCCAGATGATGGGCCTTCCTTCTCCAAGCTTCCAGCCCCAGTCTTTGTGGCTTCTAAGTCAGGCTAAAAATGGACAGATTACAGCCAGCGAAAATTCCCTCCGTCTGCATTCTGCTTATAATCCACAGAGAGAGGCCCAGGGAGCCGTAGCTTTGCCTGAAGTCGCTCAAAAATCAATTACAGTTTTTTACGGATTTGGACTTGGCTACCACCTGATTGAATGGGCAAAACTTTATCCTCAAAAAAATCTTCTTGTAATAGAGCCAGATCTTAATCATTTTTTTGCCGCAATGATGACTCTTGATTTGACACAAGTGTTCCAGCTTAAAAACCTGATTTTTGCAATTTCTTGCCCTCCAGACCAAATTTTAAGTCTCTTTGAAAGTTTTTACAGCGGGCAACACTCTCTTTCCATAAATCTTGCTGATAGGGGAGTGTCGGATGCCTACTACTTTGACATACCAGCTTTTACTGCCCATGCTCAGTCATATTTTGATACTGTAAAATCTCTGATAAAGAGAAACCAGCGAAAAAATGAAATTAATGCCGCAACTTTGAAAAAGTTTGGTAAGCTTTGGTGCAGAAATAGTCTTAGAAATCTGGATCAATTAGTTAAATGTCCAGGAATTGGAAGTTTGGAAAAAAAATCGGGAAATTTCCCATTTTTGGTTGTTGGAGCAGGTCCAAGTCTGGAAAAAGTTCTTCCTCATATTCAGGAATTAAAAGATCGCTGTATTATTGTTTGTGTTGAAACTTCTTTGAGATCCCTTTTACGCTATGGAGTTCAGCCAGACTTTATCATTCTTACTGATCCTCAGTTTTGGGCTTATAAACATATTGCAGGTCTTAAGGCACCCGACAGTTTTTTGATAACGGAACTTTCGACTTATCCTGCAGTATTCCGTTTTAAATGCCGTCAGATTTTGCTCTGTCATTCACAGTTTCCTCTTGGCTCTTATTTTGAAAAGGAATTGGGACTGGAAAAAAATCTTGCAGATTTAGGTAGCGGGGGGTCTGTTGCATCTTCTGCCTGGAATTTTGCCTATATGTGTGGGGCAAAAAAAATCTATACAATTGGGCTGGACTTTGCCTTCCCAGGAAATCAAACTCACATAAAAGGTTCTTCTGCGGAAGAAACATACCATACTATTTCAAATAGACTTTCTGCCAGTGACCGTTTTACCGCTCAAGCCCTTTTTTCTGCTAATGCCATATTGTCTAAGGACTACCAGGGGAATCCGGTTTTGACTGACAGCCGAATGAAAATGTTTGCCTGGTGGTTTGAAGCTCGTCTTGCAAATTGTCCGGATGTGCAGACATTTACCCTGAGTGCAAAAGGTTTGAATACACCTGGCATAAAAGTTGCAGAGTTAGAAGAGCTTTTGCAGGGGCCTGTAATTACTGATAAAAAGAAAAGTTTTTTTGCACAAGCGGGCCTGACCGGAGATGAAATTGCAAGGGCGAGTGTAGGAATTGCAAGTGCTGGAGAAGAAATATCTTCCAATAAAGACCGCCTTGCCCATCATCTTAATCAACTTAAAAAAACATTCCCTAATAAGGATTTTTTGCAAGCCTACCCATTTTTAAAAGAATACCTCTAGTCTTTTAGCTTAAATTTTAAATATCACTCTTCATCTTTCTTATAAAAATTACTCAAAAAAAACTGAAATATTCCGAAAATCAAAGCATGGAAATAATCAGTTTTATTCAAGAAAAGCCAAAAAGTCGTCCTGTTTTTGGACGAATTACATTACCAAAAACTAGAACAAAAAATCTTACTTATAATCTGTATACACCAGAACTAAAAAAATTTACTGCGCAAAAGGTAAGAAATGGTATTTCTGTAAAAAGTCTTCTTCGAAATCTTGGTCATGCCTTGACCCTTACAGCTGATTTTATCTCTTCAAATATTAAAACTATTTCCATAACACTTTTAATTAGCCTTGCTTTAATAAGCCTTGCTTTTGCGGGATTTAAGATTAAGACTCATTTTGTAAATTTTACAGGCCCTCTTCCCCTAGAAACAGGACATTGTCTTGATCTGGAAAATCTTGATAAGCTGATGGAGGAATTTGCCCTCCAAACACAAGAAATGGTAGACGAAAGAGGAAATCTTCTTGAAGTTGAAAATGCCGTTGTACAATCCTTTACACGGCCAGTTACTTACCAGAATTACAAGGTTCGCTCTGGCGATACAATTTCTGGAATAGCAAGTAAATTTGGATTAAGAAATATTTCCACACTTATTTCTGTAAATGATATTGGAAATGTAAGACAGCTTGCTGCAGGTCAAAGATTAAGAATTCCTTCGATTGATGGAATTGTATATACAGTAAAAAGCGGCGATTCTTTATCATCAATTGTGACAAAGTATGGTTGTAAGTTGAATGAACTTTTAGATGTAAACGAACTTACAAGCGAAACACTTAGTAAGGGACAGGTTCTTTTTATTCCGGGTGCCGCAATGGATGCTGCCAGCCTTAGAAATGCAATGGGTGAATTGTTTAGAATTCCTATTGCTGCCAAGTTCCGCTGGACTTCTCCTTATGGTTCAAGAATTGACCCTATTGCAGGTGTAAAATCTTTCCATACAGGAACAGACCTTGCATGTCCTACAGGAACTCCTATTCTTGCTGCAATGAGTGGTAGAGTTACTACAACTGGAATTAACAGAGTTTATGGAAATTATGTGATTATAGATCATGGTAACGGATATCAAACTTTGTATGCGCATATGTCTAAAATAATTGCATCAAAAGGACAGTGGGTTAGTCAGGGAACAAGAATTGGTCTGGTTGGTTCAACAGGCTATTCGACAGGTCCACATTTACATTTTACGGTTTATAAAAATGGTAAATTAGTAGATCCAATGTCAGTTTTAAAATAAAGATATAGATAAAGGATAGAGAACAATGAAAATCTGTAGTGGTTGCGGAAAATTAATTGACAGCAAATTTTATTATTGCCCATGGTGTGGTTATTCCCGTCTGGAAGAAGAAAATGCAGATTCCGAAAAACTTCGCTACAATCAGTTTAAACAAAAGCAAGAGGCCAGTCGTGCTCTTCGTATTGAAAAAATGGAAAAAGATTTAGACCAGCTGGAAGAAGAACTTTCTGTAATGGTTTTGTCTGCACAATTAGCAAGATAAATTTTTTTTAATAAAAAAGGGGATACCTAAAAATAAAAATTAGGTATCCCCTTTTTTTGTGTTAGGTAGTATTAGACTACTGTGTAATGTTAATTATAGAATTAATTCTGTATGTAACATTAGGCATGTTTCTTGTACTTGCTGTAATAGCAAATATATATTTGCCAGTTCTATAATTAGAAACGTTAATTTCCCAGCTAGAAGAAGTTGGAGTGATATCTTGATCTACAAGGACAACATTGTCAACATTTCTTGTTACAACTAAGTGCATGTTGTCATAAGCGTAACAAGTTGTTGTGTTCTTTGTAAGAACAATTCCTATTACAGCATCATCACCAGAAGAAGATATGTTAAGTACACCGTCGTTTGTAATATCTGATAATTTGTAGGTAGCAGGATCCCCTGAACCTGTCATGTAAGTACTTGTTACATCAGTACCACCAGATTTGTTTAATCTGATTAAAATATCTTCTTTTTCGAGTTCAAATGAAGTAGCATTTTCAATTTCAACTCCAGCAACTACATCTGTTGTTTCATTATAAATAGCAAATAACTGGAGGTTTTCATAACCTGTATAAACATTAGGAATATTATAAGTTGGTGTTGTAGTACTTGCAGTTGTTGGATAGTCAGTTCCTCCTGCTGAATCTATAGTCCATTTTAACCAATATAAATCACCATTCTTAAGCTGAAGGTATTTATCACTCTGTTCAGTTCCAGTTGTATCCAAGTAAGTGTTTTTTGTTACGGTTACTGCAGCTGCTGCAGGTGATGTTGTAGCTGCCTTACTGTTTGGTGTAAGAATAGCTGTTTTTGAAGTAGAAGCAGCTGCTGTTGGTGCACTTGAAACAATAGCATTATGCTGGCTGTGGTAAGTAATGATATTAGGCATTGCAGATGCTGCAAGAGTTCCTTCTGCATCGGCAAAAGTTCCACCTGAAAGATAGTATTTAATTCTATAAAGGTTAATGGAAGTAACATCATCATCAAATTTTGAACATCCGCTAGCAAGAGATACTGCAGAAGATGTTGTTTGTGGAGTTAAAGTTGTATATCCAAGTCCATCTGATAAAGCAGTGCCAGCAGTACAAGCTGTAGTTGCAGTCTGGTGTAAGTCTAAGTATGTATATGCAGATTTTCCTACATCATTTTCTGCACAAATACGAGCTACGAAACGGTGTTCTAATGGGAATTTCATAGACAGATGTTTTCCGTTCATATACAAAGAACCAGTTCCATCAGTTATTGTATTAGCGTAAGTTTGGAAATTTGACTTGTTAAGAACAAGAAGGTTTGTATCAAATCCGTTTCTCCAGTTTGTTGTACTTGCTGCCTTTTTAGCAGCGTCAAGGCTAAGGGTTGTATCCATGAGGGTATCCCATTCTGTATCTGTTTTTGGAGTAGTAAAGAATGTGTTTTGATCCTTGTCTGCTAATAAGATTTCCAACTGGAATCCACGTTCACAATAAGAAGTGTCTGTCCATGCAAAGTCAACAGTGTAATAATCCTGATCTGATGTTAATGGTTTTGCATATCCAGCAATAAAACTTGCTGGCTGTGTTGGAGGGTAGTCAATGATATTAGGAAGGTCGATAGTTCCTTCTGTTTTTCTTCCAGGTAAAATAATCAAGCTTTCTGAGTATGTATAAGTTTTTGTTGCAGAAGCAATTATTTTTATAACAAGGTTGTAATTTCCAGGAGCCATACCATCAACATTTTTAAATGAGCTGGTTCCAGTAGCGTTTATTACAGCTCCACCGGTTGAAATTTCTCTTTCTCCAGTTGAACTAGATGGGTAAACAAGAGTATTAGTGTCTACACCGTATACACCAACTGTTACTCTGTAGCCTGCAGGAATTTGCCAACTTGATGTAATTCCAATATCAAAAGTACCATTGTTAGTAAGGGAGTTAGAAGAAAGGTAGAAATTTACAGAGTCATTGTATCTAAGATCTGCAGCGGCATATGCAGCAAGAATAGCCAATCCTTTTAATGTCGAATCACTTAACTGCTCTGCTGTTACTGTTGTTGCACTTGGAAGTGCGTACAATTTAAATTCATAAGATGCAAGATCGTATGTTGCAGTAATAGTTCCAGTTGTAGTTGATGAACCTGTTGGTGTAAAGGTTACTTCAGCAAATGTTCCGTAGGCACTAGCTCCAACTTTTTTTGCACCAATGTAAAATTTTAAATCACCGGCACCAATTGAAGCTGGCAAAAGTGTACGGGCAGAAGCAGAAGGTGCTGCAAAGTTTACAATGTTTTCTTCTGAAGTTGCGGTAATTGTAATTGTTTTTGTTGATTCTGAACTTACTGGTGTGTTTACATCAGCATAATAGGCAGTTTCATTGAAGTAATTATTACAGCTAGAAAGAACAAAAACCACAAATATGCTTAATAAAGCATAAAATCTGAATTTTTTCATGTTTTCCTCCTATGAAAAAAAATATACAAAGTTAATTTGATAGCGTAATATGCCTGCTATCATAGGCTGGATACCTTTTTTATTAGTTAAGAATCAGGTGACGATAAATAACTAATGCTGCCGAATCTGAATATCGTTTTCCCTCCTTGCTTACTATTTGAAGGGTCAATTTATAGACCTTATCAATTTCAAGCTTTGAATCTGGGATTTTTATAGCCAATGTTTTTTCATTCCAAACATCGTAATCACTTCCCAATGGATGTCCATATAAATGGAAAAACAGTGGGGTTTCTGTTGGATCATCAGGATCATAAATTCGCCAGTATACTTCTGCACTGGTTTCTGGAGCAGCAAGATTTAAGGTCGCGTCTTCCCAGACAAAATATTCATCTTGCAAAAGCTGGTCTTCGGTAAAGTCTGCATCTCCAGGCTGTGGGGACTTTTGTACCTCATCTTCTTTACTAGTGTCTTTTGTATAGTGGGTGTTATAGTCGTTAATCATTGTGTTAACGTCTGTGCTACAAGAAATAAGGAATAAGAGGCAAAGTAATGATGTTATAAGAGCTTTTATATTTCTACTTTTCATTTCTCTTTTCCACCAAACTTCCAATAGTTCTTGAAGCATTTACGTTTATAATCAAACCTAGTTCAAGTCCATATGAGAAACCTAAAACTGCATCATAAGAGCCGCATATAGAAAGATTAAGAAAATCCCATGCGACTCCTAATTTTACATTTCCATAAAAACTTGGATAGAATTTGCTTGAAATCCAGTTAGAAGCAAATTGTGTATTCCATATTGAATGGAATGACACACCTAATCCTGTTTCTACATATAATTCAAAACTATTTTTAAAAGGGTAAATACAAAAACCAATAGGGGAGTACAATTTAATACTTAATAATTTTGGAGTTTGCAAATCGCCCCGGGCATCGTAGTAATAGTATGGGAAATTTTGCGATGGTATTCCCAAAGAAATTTCTGTTGTGCCGCCAAAGTATAAGGGTTGTATTAATTCGTAATTTCTGTATCCCAATGGAACTGATAAATTGAAAATATAAGGGTATCTTAATCTGTTAATTCCTGCATTTATTAAGATTCCGTGTCCATCTTTAAAATAGGTCTTTATATTTTCATTTATTACTTTCTTGTCTTTATCCTTCTTTTCATCTTTTTTTGTATCTTCTTTTGTAGTTTTATCTTTATTGTTTTTGTCGGAAGTGTCTTTTTGGTCGTTCGCATTACTTCCTTCGGTTTTGCTTGAGCTTCCGTTTGCAAGGTCGCCTTTAGAGTCTGCTAGCCCCCCAGATGTTCCTGCAAGACTTTCTGAACTTCCTGTTGAAAGCCCAGTCCCAGTACCGCTATTTGTTCCAGTTCCGGTATTTGTATTTGAACTAGTTCCAGCCCCAGAACCTGTGCCTGTACCCGTATTAGTTCTTGTGATATTAGATTTTTCATTTATAAGGCTTGTATTTGTATCAGCACTTGAGTCATCACCTTTGCTTAAGTCCTTTTTAGAATTATGGCTGGATGATTTATTTGAACTTGTGCTGGAAGTTTTAGATAAATCTCCATTTGTTACGACAATAGTTCTTTTTTCAGAGCTTTCTGTAGATTCAGAATTTCTATTATTTTGGTTATTTTGTTTGAACTCTGTAACCTTTGTGGAAAACTCCTGAACATTTTGACCTTCTTCGGTAAAAGTTACTTCGCGGTCAGTAGGCAATTCTGATGAAGGGTAGGTTTTTATATCCTTTTGAGCAGTAATTTGAACAGGTTGAGCCGCTATCTTTTCATCTGCAAGTTCAAAGTTCTGTTTTTCAAGGCCTTTCTCCTTTGTAGATTCAATAAACTCGGCATCATCAATAATTTCAACATTTGTAATTTCTTTTAAACCGAATTCCGTAACTACATCATCATTTTTACTATTTGGATCCAGTTTATTGTAGTTAAATGCAAATTGCCTTGTGTCAGGTGCTCTTGTGTTTGGAGAAAAAAGAAAATCTTCAAGTGCGGCAATATACAGACAGTTATTTTTGCCAGTAATAAGGAAACGCCTTGAATCCTTGCTAAGTTCAACATTTTTTATATCACTTGAACCTAAGTTTGGAATATATCCAAGTTGAGTCGAATTGTTTACATTGAAAAAGTTCAAATTACCGTTATCTTCAAAAACTATAAGAGTTTCTTCATCTGGAGAAAGCGAAATTCCTTTAATGGTTTTTGCATTAGTGTAGCTCTTTATTTTTTGTCCGTTGATATAGTAAAGTCCAGCAGTCTTATTTGAATCACTAAAAAGAACTTTATTATCAGAAGTAAAATAGATTTTGTCTGATTGAGAGTTACAATTTATGCTGGAAACTACAGATTTATCTTTTATATTGTAAATATAAGCTTTTCCGTCACTACCAATAAAGGCCAAATGACTTTGAGCAGGATTTATTGCAGCGGCTTTTACTTCAACCGGCAAATTTGTGATAGAAAAACTTGATTCAGCAGAATTTTGATTACGTTTTGTACGAATAGACAAATTATTTCCTTTTATCTGAATCGAAGTTTTTGGATAGTCAATTAAATTTGGCGATTTGTAAAAGGCTGTAAGCTGGCTTTTTGAGTCTGCCGCAAAGGAATCTTTTAAAAGCAGAGTAAGAGCGTCTCGGACATAAACACGGCCGTTTACCTGGTAGGCAAAATAATTCCCGCTATTATCCCACTGGGCATTTTCAATGGAGTAGGGTGCCTTTATCACAGGTATAACAAGCTCTTCTGTAAAAGCTGCCTGCAGTATGATGAAGAAAATCGAAATGTTTAAAATAGCCTTTTTGCTGAAGCTCCTCATTTCAAACCAATATATTCCTTGACGTTTCGTCTAAGACATTTTTTTCCGCATTAATTATCGGTCAGAATATAACAAAACATTAGATATTTTTTATTACAAAAAATTTATTTTTTATATGTTCGTTTTTCCTAAATATACGCTTCTTTTATGCCGATATTGGAAGTATGAAGAAGTGTTTAATTTTTGTTTTGACAGTTTTATTTATTTCTAATGCTGCTTTTTCTAAGATTACCTTTGGTAAATTGGATTTGAATAAAAATGATGAGCTTTTGTTTACTGTAAAAAACGAAGCTACAGGTATTGATACATATTCAACTCTTTTCAGATGTAAATTGATAAAGGGACAGCCTCAAACTATCCCACAAATGCTTTCATTTTATCCAGAACAAATGGAGCTTTTAAAAAAAGGAAGTCAGCTTCAAGTTAGAAATATTTATGGAACAGCCCTTTATAATACAAAAACAAGTCGTTTTACCAGTCAGACAATTGATCAGAATCTGCCAGAACATCCACTTCCTCTAGTTCCTTATGCCATGAATTTTGATGGCAGCTGGTACTGTTGTTTGGAACAGACATCCTTTATTACTGCAGATTTAGTTTTAAGAGCAGTTGATTCCGATTACAAATATGTTTTGTGCCATAGCCTGCAAATGTCCTTTGATAAAATTCCAGTAAAATGGTCAAAAGACAAAAATCTACTTCTTTATGAAAATAAGGGAGCTGTTTATTTTGTTAATCCAGAAGCTCTTAAAAGTGGAGTTGAAATAGACGAAAAATACCGAAAGATTGGAGATGGAACTATAAACTCAGTTGAGTTTTCTTCATCACAATTTATTGCCTATATCAACGATTCTCTTCTATATAAAATTAATACAAAAGAACTTTACACAATTGGACTTTATTCGGGCATTCTTGGACAGGGTACGGTAGTTGGCCGACTTCCATTTAAATTTAATCCAAAACTCGACAAATTCTCTACAAATAAAGATGTTTCTTCTATTTTATTGGTTCAGAATGACAAGATGTTTTCCTATCTTGCTACCCATAAAAATTCGTCAGATTATATGGACATCCTTTATTCAAGACCTTATACAGATTCTTCTGCATCACTTATAGATTCTAGAATTTTTTGGGACAAAAACGATAATCCAATTTTATGGTTAGAAAAGCTGCCATATGATAATGATAAAGTTCGTTCTTCAGTCTTTCGTATCTCTAATGTGGCAAGCCAGGTTTTGGAAATTGAAGATTCAGGACAGTCTTTTGTTTCGCCTGATGGAGAAAAAATTGCCTTTTATGCAGGCTCTGCCCTTTATGTGTATAATTTAAATAACTGGAACCGCCTGTGCGAGCTTACAGGAGAAAAAATTGTTTCTGTTGTTTGGGCTGATTCCTGGAATCTTTATGTAGGAGGAGAAAAGAGTATTCGTCGTTGGAATATCCTTGCAGATGTTTCTGAAGTAATTGCACTCTCTTCTGTTTCTTCTGCCTATTGGACAATGGATTCTTCAACTATAATTGCAGATAACAATTCAGGAAATAACTACGAGTTTTTGAACGAATTTAACACCTGGCGTAAACTTGGACTTTCTGCAAAACGAGAATCTTCTACTCAGAATGGACGATATAGAGTTTTCCTTGGAACTTCTACAAATTACAACTATGAAAATGCAATTTTTGTCAGAAGCCTTGGAAAAAATCCTCTTACATCAGCTCTTTACAAAGAAACTGCCAAGAAAAAGACCAGTTCTAAACGTGTTGCCTTAGTTTTTGATGCTTATGATAATGCAGATGGCCTTGCAAAAGTTATTTCTGTTATGAAAAAGTACAAGGTAACCGGAGACTTTTTTATAAATGGAGAATTTATCCGCCGTTATCCTTTAGAAACAAAGCAGATTGTTACAAATGGTTATAACTGTAATTCAATGTTCTTTTCTTTATCAGACTTGACCCTTGATACCTTTATAATTGACGAAGCATTTATTCGCCGTGGTTTGGCCCGTAATGAAGATGAATTCTACAATACTACGGGAAAAGAACTTTTACCTTACTGGCATGCACCATTTTATAAGGCAAACGAAAATCTTGTGGCCTACGGACAGGCGGCAGGTTATACCTATATTGACCAAAAAACTGAAAATTTAGAAAAACCAGAATCTGAACCTTTAATTTTGATTCAGGAATATTACACCCGTGCAGTTAAGAATAAGGGTGGGGTAATTCCAGTTACAATTGGTTATACAAATGTTCACGACTCAGATTACCTTTACAATTATCTGGATCTTTTAATCTGTTCATTAATTCAGGGCGGTTTTGATTTAGTTACTATAAATCAGTTGTAATTACAGTCCGAATATGCCGTCCCGAAATCTCTTTAGGGATGGCTATTTTTTCCTCTCTATCGACCAAGAACAAATTTCTTATTATAATAGTTTTACTTTTTTTTTCTGAGGTAAAACTATGTCTTTAGACAAAATGCGTAACATTGGAATTATGGCTCATATTGATGCTGGAAAAACTACAACAACTGAAAGAATCCTTTATTACACAGGAAAAATTCATAAAATTGGTGAAATAGATGATGGACAGGCCACAATGGACTGGATGGCTCAGGAGCAGGAACGTGGAATTACAATTTGTTCTGCCGCAACAACCACCACTTGGAAAAATCATCAGATAAATATCATTGATACTCCGGGCCACGTAGATTTTACAGCCGAAGTTGAACGTTCTTTACGCGTTTTGGACGGTGCCGTAGCAGTTATTTGTGCTGTTGATGGAGTTCAGCCTCAAACAGAAACTGTCTGGAAACAGGCAGATGAGTTCGCTGTTCCAAGAATCTGTTTTATGAACAAAATGGACCGTATTGGTGCAGACTTCTTTGGTTCAATGGATGATGTACACGAAAAATTTGGTGTAGATTGTCTTGCCCTCCAGATTCCAATTGGACAGGGACCTGAATTCGAAGGAGTAATTGACCTTCTTGAAATGAAAGAAATTCGCTGGAATGAAGATGATGAAGGTGAAACTTTTACAATTACAGATGTAGATGCCAGCCGTTTAGATCAGGCTCAACAATGGCGTGAAAAACTGATTGATACAGTAGCAGGTTCTGATGATGCACTGATGGAACTTTACCTCGATGGAAAAGAAATTACTGTAGATCAGCTTAAAAAAGCAATCCGTGCAGGAACAATCAGCCGTACTTTTGTTCCTTTTGTAATGGGTTCTGCCCGCCACAATCAGGGAGTTCAGCCTTTAATCGACGCAATTGTTGATTATCTTCCATGCCCAACAGATATTCCACCAGCAAAAGGTCTTAAATTCCATAAAGATGAAAGTCAGGAAGTTGAAGTTCCTTGCGATCCTTCAAAAATGCCTTTAGGACTCGTTTTCAAAATTCAGTATGACCGCGAAATGGGCCCTTTAAGTTATGTCCGCATGTATTCAGGAAAAATTTCTTCAGGAATGCAGATTTACAACCTTAACAAAAAGAAACGAGAGCGTGTAAACAGAATTTTACGTATGCATGCCGATAAATCTGAAGCAATGGATACTCTTCAGGCTGGAGATATTGCCGTTATTATTGGACTTAAACTTGCTCAGACTGGTGATACAATTGGAACCGAAGCATTTAATGTTTTACTTGAACAGCCAAAATTCCCTCAGCCAGTAATTTCAGTTGCTCTTGAACCTGAATCAATGTCAGAAAAAGATAAGATGAATGAAACTTTGGAAATTCTTTCCCGCGAAGATCCAACATTCACAAGTCACGAAGATGCAGAAACAGGTCAGCTTATTATTTCTGGTATGGGTGAACTCCATCTGGATGTTCTTGTTACACGTATGCGTGATGACTTTGGAGTAAAGTGTAATGTTGGAGCTCCACAGGTTACTTACCGCGAGTCAGTTTCTGGTACTGCCGAAGCAAGCGAAAAATTCGAAAAAACTCTTGCAGGAAAAGAAAACACTGCCGGTCTTACAATTTCTGTTGAACAAAGAGAAACTGGTTCTGGCAATTCTTTTGAAGTTACTTGTAAACATAACGATATTCCTGACGAAATTATGGAAGCAATTAAACACGGCTTTATGTCATCCCTTGATTCTGGAATTAAATACGGTTATCCATGTACAGATGTTGCTGTAAAAGTTACAGGAATTGAATATAACGAACTTACAGCATCGGTTTTTGCATTTGAAGCATGTGCCGCCCAGGTTTTTGATAAAGCTTGTACTGCAGCAAATCCTGTAATTCTTGAGCCTGTTATGAACGTTGATATTTCTTGTCCTAAGGAATTTGTTGGACCTGCTTCCAGCCAGCTCAGCCAGCGTGGCGGAAACATTATGGGGCAGGATTCAAAAACAACCGGCGAAATCATTCACGCCCAGGCTCCAATGGCAAACATGTTCGGTTTTACAACAAACCTGCGTTCAGCAACCCAGGGGCGTGCAAGCTTCTCAATGGAGTTCAGCCACTTCCAGCTTAAGGTTGGCGGACTGGGATAATATTTTTATTACTTGACTTCTGAATGCTTGTATCTTATATTATAAGCAGTTGGGAGCGTTCCTGCCCTTAAAGTGGAAGATATAATTCTAGGTGCACTTCCGCCTTTAAAGTGAAGAATATAACGGGCGGCATAAATTGCCGCCTTATTTTTTTTGCCGGAAAAATAAATACATAGGTCTTGTAACAGAATTAAACGGACATAAATACTTTGTTCCTATGTCATCTCCAAAAGATGTTGATTATCTTCCAAATGGTGATATTAAGAAAGACAGTCTTATTAAGATTTATATGCGCAATAAAAAAGTCCTTTATGGAACAATTAGATTCAATTATATGATTCCAGTTCCTGCATCTGAGCTTGAAGAAGTTACTGTTAATGATGAAGGCGACTTTAAGTATAAGATTCTTATGCAGAGTGAATATTTCTTTATCAATTCAAACCGAGATAAAATTGAAAAGACGGCCGTAAGGCTTCATAAAATGCGTACAACTTATAATCCAGAACGGAATAAAAACAAGCTTATGGAAATAACATTGGATTTTGTAAGTTTGGAAAAGATGTGTGATGCATATAAGAAAAAGTAGTACATAATGCTGATTTTTATTTTTCCTTGTCATTAAATGACTACTTATATTCACTATAATAGCATTGCAGAAATAGGATTTTAGGATTAAAATAAATTTATGTTATTGACAAAAGTTTTGTCTCAGTTTAGACTCGACAACTCGACAACTCG